>MDTG01174093.1_pt1 | contig 10729 bp, 9 predicted proteins | sample 811421 | NCBI WGS metagenome assembly MDTG01 (sample SAMN05326645, study PRJNA326480) | marine metagenome | isolation source: seawater | place: Pacific Ocean: South East | collected 2011
AATTCTTTTTTTGATGAAAATGAAAATGATGAAAATGATTTTGAATTTAATCAAGATTTTGAGATTGATGAAGAAGATAACTATAAGAGTCCAGGGTGGATTAGATACCAAAAGAGGATTAAATGATAAAGAATAGAATTAAAAATTTAAAAAATAGATTTAAAGAATTTAATATTGACGGTTATATTGTTCCAAAGAATAACGAGTTTTTTTCTGGGTATGATCAAAATGATAGATTGAAAAATATATCAAATTTTACAGGCTCTGCTGGATTTGCTATTATCTTAAAAAATAAAAACTATCTTTTTGTAGATGGAAGATACACCATTCAAGCTAGAAAAGAGGCTGGTGAAAATTTTAAAATCATTGAACTTAACAAAAGAATACCAAGCAAAATTATTAAAAATTATAAACTAGGTTTTGACCCAAAGTTATTTACATCTAAAAAATTAGCTTTTTATTTTTCAAATCATAACAGGCTTATTTCAATAGAAAAAAATTTAATTGACTCAATTTGTAGAAAAAAAAATAAAAAAACAAAACCATTTTTTTCTTTAAATAAAAGAATTGTAGGAGAAAGCCATTATTCAAAAATAATAAAAATTACTGAATTTTTAAAAAAGAATAAAACAGATTTTTTATTTATAAGTGCACCTGAAAATGTTGCATGGATTTTAAATATTCGAGGACATGACGTTCCTACTAGTCCAATACCCAATTGTAGATTAATTATTAAAAAAAATAAAAGCTTATACTTAATAGCTAAAGAAGAAAACTGCCAAAAAATAATTAAAGAAAAGATCATAAAAAAAAATCAAGTAATAAATTTTAATAACTTTAAAAATTTTATTAGCACCCTAAATGGAAAAAATTTTATAATAGATAACCAATCCTGTTCAATTTTTGATGAAAAAATAATTAAATCTAGATTTAAAGTTATAAATAAAGTTGACCCTGTTTATCATTTAAAATCAATTAAAAACTCTTGTGAAATTAAACATATGATCGAAGCACATAATAAAGACGGTTTAGCATTAACAAGATTTATATATTGGATCAAAAATATAAATAAAAAAAAAATAACAGAAGTTGATGCTCAAATAAAATTAGAAAAATTTAGAAAATGTAATAGGGATTATCTTTTTCCCAGTTTTAATACAATAGCTGGAACAGGATCAAATGGTGCTATTGTTCATTATAGAGCAAGAAACAATTCAACTAAAATAATTAATAAAAAAGATATTTTTTTGTGCGACTCTGGCGGTCAATATAATTATGGAACAACTGATGTAACTAGAACTATTTCTTTTTCAAAGCCTAAAAAAATAATAAAAGATATTTACACCAAAGTTTTAAAAGGACATATAGCTGTAGCTCAAACTGACTTAAAGAAAGATAACAATGGGAAAAAAATTGACAAAAGAGCCAGAAAATTTCTTAAAATTTCAGGATTGGACTATGCACATGGTACAGGGCATGGAGTGGGATTTTTTTTAAACGTTCATGAAGGTCCACAATCAATATCAAAGCATAATACTGTTAAAATTAAACAAGGCATGATTTTAAGTAATGAGCCAGGTTTTTATAAAGAAGGTAGTTTTGGAATAAGAATTGAAAATTTAATTTACGTAAAAAAAACAAATAATAAATTATACTTTGAAAATTTAACTTTTGCCCCTATGGAAAAAAATTTAATTAATTTTAAAATGTTAAATCAAAATGAAAAAAATTACCTATTTAAATATCATTTTAGTATTTATGAAAAGTATTCAAAATATTTAAATAAATCAGAAAGAAATTGGTTAGCTAGTCTTATTTAACATTTTAATCCACTCTTGTTGATTTATAATTTTTATTTTCAGATCTTTTGCCAAATTAACTTTTTTTATAGTAGGTTTTTCTCCAATGATTAAATAATCAAGTTTTTTATTTACATTACTTATTATTTTTCCAGAATTATTTTCAATTAAAGATTTTGCTTCTGCTCTACTAATTCCATCTAATTTTCCTGTCAGCATAAATGTTTTATTCTTTAATATTCCATCTGTAGTTTTTGGCTTTGCAGTCTTAATTGAAAGTTTTTTTTCTAATTGGGATAACACATTCATATTAGTTTTATTAGAAAAAAAACTTTTTATTGAATTAATCTGTGTCTCTCCAATCCCATCTATATCTGACAAATTTTCAATATTTTTCTTATTAAATAATCCAAAAAAATTTGTCGGTGACTGTAAATGTCTTGCAATTAACTTGGCATTTTCTTGTCCGATATGTCTAATTCCTAAGGAATAAATAAATCTTTCTAAAGAAATTTTTTGTTTTTCTTTGATTGAATATTTTAAGTTTGAAATTGATAAGGTCCCCCATCCATCCAATTTTTCAATTTTTTGATAATCCAAATTAAAAATATCATTTGGTAATTTGATAAGATTTAAATTCCAAAAATTTTCTATAATTTTTTTTCCTAATCCATCAATATTAAATGCTTCTTTAGAAACAAAGTGTTTTAGTTTTTCTATTGCTATTTTTTCACACTCATATCCCTCACTCACACACCTTCTAACAGCGTCCTTTTTTTTAGTGATTTCATTAAAATCTTTAACAGTTTTACCTCCACATGAGGGGCAATTAGTTGGAAAATTAAATCTTTTAGAATTTTTTTTTCTCAAGTTTAAATCGATTGATACTACATGTGGAATTACATCACCTGCTCTCTCAACATTAACTATATCCCCAACTCTTATATCTTTTCTAATTATCTCATCTTCATTGTGAAGAGTGGCGTTTGAAACAACTACACCTCCTATATTTACAGCTTTGATTTTTGCTACAGGTGTTAGGGCTCCAGTTCTGCCGACTTGAATATCAATATTCAATATCTTTGAAATAGCACTATTAGCAGAAAACTTATGTGCAATTGCCCATCTTGGAGCATTTGAAGCAAAACCTAATCTTTTTTGTAAAGCAAAATCATTAACCTTATAAACAATGCCATCTATATCAAATTTTATTTCATTTCTTTTTTTTTCTAAATCCACATGGTGAGATAATAAGTTGTTTACACCTGAAATTATTTTATTAAATGGATTAGTTTTAAATCCCCATTTACTTAAATTTTTTAAAAAATCTGACTGATTTTTAATATTTAGATTTAATGCATGTCCATGAGTATACGCAATAAATTTTAAGGGCATCTTGTTAGTAACTTCTGGATTTTTTTGACGTAATGACCCAGATGCAGCATTTCTTGGGTTAGCAAATTTTCCTTCAATTTTTTTGAAGTCACTATTATTAATAAATACTTCTCCACGGATATCGATTTCGCTTGGAAAATTACTTGTTTCTATAAATTTAGGGATATCATTAATTGTTTTTAAATTTTCAGTAATATCTTCTCCCTCTTTACCGTCTCCACGGGAAAGTCCTTTCGTCAATTTTCCTTTTACATAAATTAATGATGCAGAAATACCATCTATCTTTGGTTCAGCACTATATTCAACAATATTAGTATCATTCATACTTAGAAAGTTGAGTATTTTTTTTTCAAAATTTTTAAGATCATCTTCGTTAAAGGCATTAGCCAAGGAAAGCATAGGAACTTTATGTTTTACTTTCTTGAAATTTTTCGATGGTTTATAACCTACTGAATTACTAGGAGATTTTTCATTTTTAAGAAAAGGATATTTTTTTTCTAAAGAAAGAATTTCATTTTTTAATATATCATATTCTTGATCAGTTATAGAAGGTTCATTTTCATCATAATAAAATTTATTATGCTTCTGTATCGACTTAATTTTTGTTAGATAATTTTTTTTAATTAATTCTTTTTTCATGTTACTGAAAAAGTTTCTTAAATTTTTTAAACAATCCCTTTTTTTCTTTTTTGGTTGATTTTAATTTTTTTTTTCGTTCAAAATCTTTATTAAAGATTTTATAAGTTGCCTCATACCATTCACTTGAAGCATAATTGTATCCTAATAAGCTTGCATATTTTTGTGACTCTCCTTCAAGGCCAAGATAGTAATAAATTTCAACTAATCTATGAATCGCCTCTTCAACATAAATTGTTGTGTCATAATCTTTTATGACTGTCTTAAATCGATTTATTGCTGCTATCCATTTTTGTTTTTTCATATAATGACGCCCGATATACATTTCTTTTGATGCTAGTATGTCATTGATCAAGTCTATTTTGTATATTGAGTCCTCTGCAAAATCTGTTGATGGGTAATTATCGAGGACAAATTGAAACTTTTTTTTTGCATTGACAAGAGACCCTAAATCTTTTTTTTCATCTACAATTAATTCATAATAACACATTGCTATCAAGTAATGAGCGTAGCTCTGTCTTTTGTCTGTCTGATAAGTATTTAAATATCTTTCTAAATTAAATAAAGCCTCAGAATAATAGTCTTGCACATAATAGGCATATGAGGCCATAAGTGCAGACTTGGGTGCCCAGTCAGATTGTGGATACAATAATTCTGCCTCTAGAAATTTCTTAGCAGCATAAAAAGTGTCTCCTTTTTCTAAATAATCAATTCCTTCTTTATAAGATAAGATCATTTCTTGCTCTTGATCAATTTCTTTAATTAAAGAAACTTCTTTTTCTTTAGTCGCACAAGACTGTAATAAAAGCACTATAAGTAAAAGCTTACCTAGTTTAATTATTAATTTCATTGAAGTAACTTATTTATATAATAAAAAAAACTTAAGCAATAGATCTTAAATGTTTTTTATTAACAAATGTATATGGTAGCGTTTTTTCTTTAATTTCTAATAATGAGTAATTTTCTTTATTTTCAAAAACTATTCTTAATAATTGGTTAGTAAGTTTATGTCCTCCTCGAGAACAGACTAACTTTCCAACAATCTTATAACCTGCAAGGTACAAGTCGCCCATACAATCTAAAATTTTATGATTTACAAATTCTTTTTTATTTCTTAATCCACCTTCATTTATTATTTCATCATCTTTTACCACAACTGCATTTTGAAGACTTCCACCTTTTGCAAGACCCATTTCTTTTAATTTTGAAACATCTTCATATAAACAAAATGTTCTAGAATTATAAATATCTGTTAGATCTGATTCATAAACGTTAATTGAATTTCTTTGGTTTCCAATTACTTCATTTTCATACTTAAGTTCAAAATCTATATCTAGACTAATTTTACTTGGTTCTATTGAGATGGATTTTTTTCCATCTTTAAATTCTATTTTTTTTTCTATCTTAATGATCTTGATTGGTGTATCACTATTTTTTATTCCAGCATTGAAAATTTCATCCATAAATATTTTTGCTGATCCATCTAAAATTGGGACTTCTTGATTGTCAATTTCTATTACGGCATTATCTATACCTGCGCCGTATAAAGCTCCCATTAAATGTTCTATTGTTGAAACACTTATTCCATGATCATTAGAAATAGTTGTGCAAAGTATAGCGCTACTAACATTAAATACATTTGGAATAACAATATTATTTTCCTTAACATCTACCCGCTTAAAAATGATCCCAGTATTAGGTTCGGCTGGTTTAATTGTTAAGTTGGCTATTAAACCACTATGAAGGCCAACTCCACTAAGTTTAATATTATTTTTTATTGTTTTTTGGCTTAATACAGACACAACGGACTTATAAATTCATCAGGTAAATTATGAAAAACAAGAAATGTTACAGTAAAATACTAATTTATCTAAATAAGTGAAAAAGTTTTTCAAAAAAACCGCTTTTTCTTTGTCTTTTGGGAACTATTACAACCTCTTGTTTGTTAAAACCTTCAATGAGTTTAAATGCTGACTCACAAATGTCTTCTGTTGTTTCTTCAATTAACTCAATTTTTTTGGAAAAAGAAATTTTTTCTTTGAATTCATTGTCCAATATTTTTGAACCATCACCCATTAAAACAACCTTGTACTGATCTAATAGTTTAAAATCTAAGTTTAATTTTATAGTTTTTAGTGACAATTCAAGTATTTCCTCAATACGTGCTGATATAATTTTTTGGATCAAGTTTGAAGATATTTTTTTTTTATCTAAATCATTTTTTTTTTTATCAAAATTTGTCTTAATATTTTCAGACTCTTCTATATTTAAATTTAAAATTTTAGAAATATCACTTGTAATATGATGTCCACCAATCGGTAAAATATCAAAAAATATAATTTCATTTTTATTATAATAAATTATTGACGTCTTTTTAAAACCAACATCGATAAATAAAATATTTTCATTTAAAAAAAAATTACTTTTATAATTTAAAGATTTTGCATAGCTTGAGCAAAAAATTTGATTAATTGAGATATCTAATTTAAAAAAAATTCTTTTATAGTATTCAACAATATTTTTTGGAATACATATAAAAAGAATATCGATTGATATTAAATTACAATTAATTTTATTAGGAAAAAAATTATAATTTACATCGTCTATTTTATAATTCTGTATAATTATATGTGAAATATTTTGACTCGAATAATTTTTTAAAATTTGCTGTTTAGCATCTTGTATTAAAAATTGAATATCCTCTTTTTTAAGTTTTGATCCATCCAGTTTTTTTGAGATTGAAATGCCAATAGTTAACATCTCTCGACAATCAATCATTAAACTGGTACAGTCTATGTATTCATCTATATCTTTTTCAAGTGAAGTTATAATATCTTTAATCTTATTATTGATATCAGTTTGATCAAAAAAAAAAGCACTTTCACTAAAAAAACTTTTCTTATTATTTACATCAATGGCTCCACCTCTTATTTTAGAAGATCCACAATCAAAAATAATTTCAAAATTTTTTTTTTTCATCATTTTACAATCAACTGATTGTCAATTCTTAAATCGATAACTTTTTTTTCACTAAAATTACTATCACCTAGAATTTTTTTTGCTAAATCCAAAGACTTATATAAATTTTTACTTGGTAATTTAATTAATACATTTTTATCAGTCAAAACATCCCATCTATCTGATGGATAATAAAACAATGCTTTAAAATCTTCAAAATTAAACTCTGAACGCTCAACATGTTTTTTTAACTCTAAAAATTTATCAGAATTAAACTGTCCGAATATGTTAGGTAATTTTTCATTGTATGTTTTATCTTTTATAAGTTTTCCGTTTGATCCAACTAAAATACTACTTTCATTTGAAATCTTTGCGATAAATTTAGTTGGCTTGATATCTATATTAAGTTCTCCTGGATAAATTTTTTTTATAGAAAATTGTTCTATTATATTAAATTCTGAAATAGATTTTTTTATTGCTATTTTGTCTAAGAAAAAAATATTTTTTTTGGTCGACTTATATAATTTATTATTTAGTTGTGCATTATTTTCTAATGACATGCCTGAGATATTAATATTTTTTATTTGGAATAAATTTTCTTTTTTATTTAAAGCTTTATTGCTTATTGTGCTTAATAGAATTAGAAAAAAAAAATATAATATTATATTATTTTTTTTACCTGTTAATTGACGCATCTTTTAATATCCATTCAATTAACTTTATAAAGCTAATACCCTCATATTTAGCAATCTCGGGTACCAAAGATAATTTAGTCATACCAGGCTGAGTATTTAATTCTAATAAGTAAAATTTATTTTTGTAAAATTTGAAATCAGATCTTGTTACTCCTTTACAACCAATTACTTTATGAGCCTTTAATGCTATGTCAGTAATTGTTTTTAATTCTTTTTTACTAATTTTTACCGGTATGATGTGTTTTGTATTTGATTTAGGGTTATATTTAGCTTCATAATCATAAAATTCTCTTTTAGGTTTTAGCTCTATTGCTCCTAATTTTTTACTCCCCATAATAGCTACTTGTATTTCTCTACCTGGGATAAATTCTTCAATCAATATTTCCTTATAATGCTCTAATTTTTTAAGACGTTGTAAAAAATTTCTTCTAGTGCATATGTAAACATGCACACTTGAGCCTTCATTTATAGGTTTTATAACAACAGGAAATTTTAATTTTTGTTCTATTTTTTTAATAATATTTTTGTCTTTTTTTGCAAATATATATTTAATATATTTTGGAGTTAAAATATTATTTTGTAAAAAAATCTTTTTTGAAATTTCTTTATCCATTGCTATAGATGACGCTAGTGCACCAGAATGAGTATATGGAATTTTTTGAGTTTCTAGCACCGTTTGTATATATCCATCTTCACCAAATTGACCATGTAGAGCATTAAAAATAATATCAGGTTTATATTTTTTTAAATTTTTAAACAAATCTAAATTGGGCTCACTAGCTAATACCTTGTATCCATTTTTTTTTAGTTCCCTTGCAACCTCTTTCCCGGTTTCCAAGCTAATTAATCGTTCTTTAGAAATGCCCCCACTGATAATTAAAATTTTTTTTTTCATATCTATTCTAATATCTTAATTTCTTTTTCTAATTTGATGCCTGTTTTTTTTTCAACTTTTTCTCTGACAAATTCTATCAATTTAATCATATCTTTAAAACTAGCGTTATTCAAATTCACAAAAAAGTTACAATGTTTATTTGAAATACAAGCGTCTCCGAAAGTTGTATTTAATGGTACAGACTCTTTTATTAATTCCCAAACTTTTTTATCTGTTTGGTTTATAGGATTCTTGAATGTACTACCACTTGTTTTAATTTTAGTTGGTTGAGTGCTTTCTTTTTTCTTTTTGAGTTCTAATATTTTTTTTTTAATAGTGCCTTTATCTTTTTTTTCACCTTTAACAGAAGCGCTCAAAAAAATTAGGTCATTTGGTAAGGTATTATTTCTGTATTCAAATAACACTTTACTAGCAGGTAATGTTATGACATTGCCATTTCTTTCAATTGCTTGAATTGATATGAGTATATCTTTAAATTCCTTTTCAAAACACCCAGCATTCATTTTTACACCTCCGCCTACTGTACCTGGTATACATGCCAAAAACTCTAGACCTCCTATTTCATTTTCCTGAGCGAATTCTGATAATTTAATATCCATACAAGAACTGCCTGCCACAATAATATTATTAGGTAATAGTGAAATATTTGAAAAATTTTTTCCTAATTTTATTACTATGCCATCAAATAAGTTGTCACTTATTAATGTGTTTGAGCCAGCACCCAAAATATGTATTTTTTCTTTGCTTCCAAATTTTTTTAGGAATGCAGCTAAATCTGTTAATGTATTTGGCTTGAAATATACTTTTGTTTTACCTCCTATATTGAACCAATTACTTTTTTTTAAACTGTAATCGAAATAAAATTTGCTACCTACATCTTTAGAAAATTTTTTAATCTCTTCTATGTTCATTTTAATAACTCTGGCATCTCTTTAATCCAAGATGAAATGGTACCCGCACCCATTCCAATTACAATTTTTTTTCCATATATATTACTTTTAATTAATTTTGCTATTTGATATTGATCCTCTGCTAAAAATAATTTTACCTTTGAGTTTTTTATAATTTCTTTAGCAAATAGATTATAGCTAAATCCAAGTTTTATTTTTTCTCCTGCAGCGTAAACTGGACAAAGTATTACAGAGTCAGCTTTTTTAAATGATGAGCAAAACTCTTTTTTTAGATCTCTTAATCTTGATATTCTGTGAGGTTGAAAAATACATACTATTTCATGGTCTTTGTATGCTTCTCTTACTCCACTTAAGACTTCTTTTATTTCTGTTGGATGGTGTGCATAATCATCATAAAAATTTACATCACGATAAGAAAATATTTTGTTGAATCTTCTTTGAACACCCGTGAATTCATTTAAACCTTTTTTAATAATTTTTTTTGGTATCCCAATTGTAAAAGCTAATGCTGCTGCTGCTGTTGAGTTTCTAATATTATGAATACCGAGAAGTGGTATCTTAATATCTTTGATTGATAATCTTTTTTTTCCTGGAATTTTAATTAATAAGTCAAATTCAGAAAATTCTTTAGACTGTTTAATATTTCTTATACAAAATTGAGACTTTGAATTAGTTCCATAGGTATAGTAATTTTTTATTTTAATTTTTTTTATTATTTCTGCATTATTTTTATCATCGATACAGATAAAAGATTTTCCAAATGAAGGAACCTTATTTACAAATTCCAAAAATAACCCCTTAAGATCATTCATCGATTTATAGAAATCCATATGTTCCCTGTCTATATTTGTAACAATTGAATATGTGGGAGGGACGTGAATAAAACTTCCGTCTGACTCATCGGCCTCTAATATACACCAATCGCTCTTACCAAGTTTAGCTGAATTTTTTAGAGAATTAAGAACTCCACCATTAATAATTGTGGGATCTAATTTTGTTTTAGAAAATATTGATGCCATTAAAGATGTTGTTGTTGTTTTGCCGTGCGATCCTGTCACTACTATATTTTTCGTTAATGAAACAATATGTGCTAACATTTTTCCACGCTGATAAATTGGTAGCTGTTTTTTTCTTGCTTCAATTAGTTCTGGATTATTTTTTTTAATTGCCGATGAAATTACAAGAATTGTGGCTTTTTCAATATTTTTTTTTGTGTGATTAATTGAAATTTTTATTTTATTCTTTTTAAGTCGATCAATATTCTTATTATATGCAATATCACTGCCTTGAACATTGAAACCCATACCTTTCATGATCAATGATAATCCACTCATACCAATGCCACCAATGCCTACAAAATGTATTACTTCAGTTTTAGCTAATTCAATTTTCATTAATTGTATCTATAATTTTTTGATTTACATTATTCCATGAGTTTTG
>MDTG01259330.1_pt1 | contig 10729 bp, 8 predicted proteins | sample 811421 | NCBI WGS metagenome assembly MDTG01 (sample SAMN05326645, study PRJNA326480) | marine metagenome | isolation source: seawater | place: Pacific Ocean: South East | collected 2011
TGTCATCTTTGTCTCCACCATAAGTTTTGTCCCAAATTTTTTTACCTTTGGAATTTGTTTTAATAATTCTGATGTCATCAAGTTTGTTAACGATCCTTTTTGATCCAACTAAATAGAAGTTACCATCGGAAGCCTCAATTGCCTCATAAGCAGAATTATCAGGATGATCAGAGAACTTTTTAGACCATTTTTTATTCCCATTTTGATCAACTTTTAAAATCATGAAATCTTCATTGTGATGATGCCCGGCTTCTCCGCCAATAACGAATCCACCATCAGCAGTCTTAGAAATAGAATATCCCCCGTCATATTTTCTTGAAATATTAATAGCTTTTTTCGCTAGGACATTACCTTGTGGATCAACTTTGCCAAAGAAAACATCTGATTTAGTCTCGTCATTACTTGAAGTGAATCCAGTAATCACATAATTGCCATCATTGTCTTCAACAATAGAGGTGCCTCTATCAAAGTTTCTATGATGAATTTTCTTTTTCCAGATTACACTTCCATCAGTTTCATCAAGTTTGACTATTAAGATATCATCCATATTATCTGGCATTGGCCATTCCCAGCTGATTGATGTTCCTACAACAACATAATCTCCCGTTGAAGTTTTAATTACATCACTTGCAGATTCCTCAAATTCGCTACTTTGAGTTGTATCTGGATCCAATATAGTTTTACTGAAGACAATGTTTTCGGGAGCATTATCACCTAATAAAGTACCCTCATGTTCACCAAATAAAGCATCGTCCATAGCACCAGTGCTATCGTTTACAGCATTGTTTGCAGATGTAACAGCACTAGCAATCCCCTCTTCTGTAGTTTGCCCACAGGCAACAATAGTCAAAATGCAGCAAGGGGCCACAAAAATGTAAAAAAAATTCTTTAACATCTTTTTTTAAATTGTAGCAGTCAAGAATTTTAACCAATCGTTAAATTTTGTTTTCACTAATTTTAAGCATTCTAATGTCTAACAGAATAATAGTCAAAGAAGGAGGAGTTAAAATGTTTAAATTATGTATCAAAAAAAAATTTTCAACAAATATTTAGCAATTTACATACTAATTTATTAATATTTCAAAAAAATACTTTTTTGGATTATTTTTATATAGATGAAAATTATTCTAGAGGATCTTTGAACTCACAAATTAGTTGAAGAAACTTTCTTATATTACAGGTAGTTATTTTAAAGAGTGACAAATTGAAAAAAATTATTTTGTTTTACTCAAACGAGATACTTTAATTGTTCTTGAGATCTGATTAGTGTGACACAAAAGGAATGACTTTAATAATATAAATGCTAAAATATCCAAAAAAGAATAAAAACGGTGTATCCCATGTATGAGGGGCAAATGCCTCGGCAAGAGTCATTATTATTGGAAATATTATAAGCGCGAAGACAAATTCAGAGGGCGTAAATCCTGAATGAAAATAAATAAGTACAAATACACTTGTAAAAAATACACATGCACTTCCTTCAATTGTTCTTTCATATTTCGTTTTTGAAAAAAGGGCATAAGTCTTATATCTAAGCCTTCCAAACTTAACTCCTACTGGTTCAGCAATTCCATCTCCAATTCCATTTACAAGAAGAGGGATCAAGATTAGTTCAGCATAACCGACTGCAAAAAAATAAATGGTCATTGGTATAAGAATCAGATATCCAACTGTTATTTGTGTAGTTAGCCAAAGAAGTGTATTGGGACGATCCTCAGGTCTGTCAAAAGATAAAAACATTCTTTCTATAATCTTGGAATTATTTCTTAACGGTTTGATGTATATTAAGAGACCTCCGATGGCAAGAGAACTTCCTAAAATAATTGATTCTATTAAAGGCTCTGTTTGAAAAAAATTATCAAGAAAAATTGGGACAAAAAATAAAGCGAAATGGTTAATCTTTCTGGTGTAGTTAACCTTCACTCCCTTGTAAAATACTAGACTGCCTGATGCATATGCAACTGCTATCAAAATTGCAGTTTGAATTATTAATCTTAAAAATAATGGATCAACCATAAAAATGATTCAATTTAAGAAAATAAAATAGACTGTAATCTTAAAATTATAGTCATAGATTTCTGAATAGTTGGATGAAGCAATAAAGCTGCTCTTTCTTATATGCCTAATGCTAAAAGGAATATGTCCATGAAAGGCGCGTAATGCCGCCGGGCATACCTACCTTGGACGGGAGTGTTTCTCCACGGTTATTGTAAGTTGTATCGTAGATAGTTGATTCAATAATGGTGTCTCCAGAAAATGGATTGTCTAAAATCTCTCTATTACCAGTAAAGAGAAATTCCAGCATGAATCCGAAACTATCCCCTCCTGAAGCAATTCCCATACGCCTAAAGGGCAAATACCCTGTTGAACCGCTGAGCTCGGTCTTTGTAACTGGAGCATAGTCCGCAATTGCTGGATTTGACCTTATACCGTACCTTATAGTACTTTCCACCCTTGAAAATCCAAATCCTAAAAAAATATCTATATCATCAGGTGCAGGTACTCCAAACGGATGTAAAGAAGCCGAAAACATATAGAAATGAGAGGCCATCCTTATAAGAGGTGTCGCATAAGAAGGATCAGCTCCTGAAGTTGCTGCCCTTGCTGTTTCATCATCCAACCAGATATTTGTGTGGTTAAAATAAAAACCAACTCCAACATTAAACTCAGTCGGAATTATATACTCCAAGGAAAAAGGAGGTAAGCCATTTAACACAGGTATATAGCTGAATAAATTTGTAAGAAAACCATCTTTGCTATCATGTCCATCATCATTTTTGTATTGGACATTCGGAATTATTCCATTAGTTCCAGGATCAAAAACGGTGAATCCAAAAAAACCCTGTCCCCCTTTAAAACGACTAGTACCCGTCATTTGGTAAAACGGATGGTCCTCGTCACTGTTGAAGGTTTGATGCAGAATTTCCCAAAATCCTAACCGCCAGATAACACCGGAAGCTTCAACAGTTTCAGTAGGATCTTCTTGCTGCGAATATGAAACTGTTGATGAAAGACAGAATAACGATACTGCCAAAAAAAGGATTCGAACAAAAGGAATGAAAAACATTTACACATCTTAGTTAATACAAATTAGGGATCGAATACAATTAATCCCCAGATAACCAGATGGTCGTGATGAGTTTAGTCAGTTAGAGGCAGGGGTACCAGAGTGCTTTAGAACTTCACTCCAATCATTTGCCCGGCGGATTCTCGGGTGCTGGAAATCGGCATTAAACGGACGGGATATCAGCCATATCTCCGAGTCAGGGAATGATTCCAGTACATTGAGGCAATTATCAGGGTGATCGTCTACAAAAAAAACAGACTCATTAGCTTTTAACAATTCCTTAATAACTTCAGCCTTTGTTTTTGATTTTTTGCCTTCATAATTAATGAATCCCCCACAGTGTGCGGACTTAAATTTAAATCCAGCGTTTAGTAAATTCCTTACTCTTCGGTCAAGACAATCCGGTGGTATGTTTGTGATGAAATGCACAGGATATGCCCCAAATTTAGCGTTAAAATGCTTAGGGTCAACTATTGGTTTCAATCTTTCGAATTCTTCACTTTTAATAAAATAGTCCCAACCTTCCACAACTTGTTCTTTTGTAAGCAAATCTGAATACCAAAAACTTCCCGGGACATAATCATCATCTATATCTAATTTAAAATATTCTTTCATTGTCTTCGTAAAACCACGGTCAAAGTCTAAAACTACTCCATCAACATCAAAATAACAACGATTCATATAACTTCTAATGTTTAAAAATAAAATTTAATAAGAGTGAGAATTCTTGTAGCCAGTCGAATTTTGCTGAGAGTAAGAACTCTAGTTGTTATTAACACCCAGCGTTTTGCGGTTGGAGAGTTCTTTAGACACTTAGTTTAAGTTAATAATTTTATGGCATCTAAACTTTGAATATTATCAACCATTAAAACTAGCGTAACCAAAAATTAATGTAAAGAAAATACTTGACATAATTAATAAACGCGGTGTGGCAAAATGAATAAAGATTTTTTTTAATTTTGAATGAAGTCTATAAATTCAGAATCCATCCTAAAAATATTTGTCTTTATGAGATTTCAATATTTGATAGAATCTATAAAATGATTGAAAATATTTTTTAATCAAATCTTTTAACTACTAAAAAAATCAATGTTACTGAGCCTTCCACCACAAGTATTAATAGTTCTTGTGTTTTGCCTTATATTTTCCCTAACTTTTCATGAATTCGGACATGCCTATACAGCTCATTTATGTGGAGACGATACTGCAAAAGCATCGGGAAGAATGTCACTCAACCCGCTTGTGCACTTAGACCTAGTCGGCGGATTGATGGTTCTAATAGTAGGTTTTGGATATGCCCGTCCAGTACCAGTCAACCCAAATAATTATCGAGTTCGTAATGCTGATTTTTATATTGCCTTAGCAGGTCCTCTGATGAATTTTCTTCTGGGTTTAATTGGAGCCTTTTTATACGGAATTCTTGCGCAGAACAGTATAACTATATTGGCAGGCGTACCACTACAATTTTTGCTAAAAATGTTCATCATAATCAATTTTAATCTTTTTTTATTCAATCTGATTCCACTTGGACCGCTTGATGGGAATTCCATATTACCTTATTTTTTACCTATAAATTGGAGAATGATTTATCAACAATGGAATTTTCGATATGGATCATATGCCCTAATAGGCTTGGTTATACTTAGTATAATGCTACCAAACTTCAACGCTTTCAGCTGGATTAATTCAATCAGCACGCACATTACTAAAGGACTTCTTTAAAAAAATACTGGCCACTCGAAGTAAATAAAAAACCATCATATTGCCTTTTACAAAAGATCATGACAGTGGATGAACTAAAATCAATTTTTCAAAGTTATTGCCTCAAAGAAGCAGGCTCTCCAGAAAAAAATCTTTTCGGCTTAGAATACGAAAATTTTGTAATGATTCCAAAAAAGGATGATAACTCAAAAATATTTGAGCCATTACAAATAGAAAGTGATTCTGGTGTTTTTAGAATTTTAGAAAATTTAGCTAATCTCACTAAAGAAAGTAAAGACCCGCTGGAGAAAATTTATGAAAAAGGAATGCTCATTGAACTTAAAAGCCCAGCAGGAACAAAAATTACAATTGAACCCGGAGGGCAGATTGAACTCTCTGACGCACCAAGAAATTCACTTTATGAGTCAAATGAATCTTTACAGAATTACCTGAAACTGCTGAAAAATGCTATTAAAGAATTCGGCGGCAAACTTTTATTCCAAGGTGTTCACCCTCTACATGGACTTGATGAAATCCCGTTTTTTGATAAAAGACGATACCAGATAATGTTTCCTCACATGCTAAAAACTGGCTCTCTTGGGCAGTGGATGATGAAAGCATCCTCAGGAGTCCAAGTCAGTATTGATTATTCATCAATAGAAGACATGCAGAGAAAATTTGTTTTTTTAAATCGCTTATCCCCTTTTTTAACCGCACTATTTGCTAACAGCCCATTAATCAATGGGGTTCCATGTGGATATCTTTCTTATCGATCGCACATCTGGAGCAACACTGATGATTCAAGGACAGGATTTCAAAAAATATTTTTAAGCGACAAATTCAGGATTGAAGATTATATAAACTGGTCATTAAAAGTTTCACCATATCACTTAATGCGAAATGACGAAATTGTAGTTACCACCAACTGGAGTTTTCAGAAGCTTCTAGATGGTGAAAATCCTGATCTTACTGTAACCATAGAAGACTTTGAAGAACATTTAGGTATGCTATTTCCTGACATTAGAATCAAAAACATTCTTGAAATACGGGTCGTAGACAGTGTATCCCCAAAATATGCCCTTGCAGTTCCAGCTCTAATAGGTGCATTGCTTTATAATGAAAATTCTTTTTCATTAGTTCAATCCATGCTAATGGATTTGCCTGAAGAAGAATTCAGTTCATACAAAGTAGCAGCGGCAAAAGATGCTTTGAATGCAGATGTAAATAGAACTAATTTTTTAAAAACCGGTATGAAGCTTATGGAAACAGCACTTGAAGAACTTGGTTCAGATGAAGAAAAATGGCTGCTTCCTTATTTCAATAATTTTACTAAAGAAGGTAAAACACCAGCTGAAGAGACACTTGAAAAATTTAGAAGTTTTGGCGAGGATCCTAACAAATTGCTTGAAAAAATTTTACTTTGAATTACTAGTTCTCTTCCCAAGCTGCTTGTTTAAACTCACGATTTTGCTGAATGGAGGATGGTTTTTTATCGTAAACACCCCTAATCACTCGTACAGAATAATTACCATCTGACTCTCCTGTTGTACCCTTCAGAACTGGTGATCCATTAATCCTAATTGTCACATTTCCATCTCTGTTATCCAAAGGTAAAACCTGACCTTCTTCAAGCTTCCCATTTATTCCACTTAGGTCAGTACTGCCAAGTTCCGCAACAACAGAATATTCCATATTATTCAACAAATCATTAAAATGCCCTTTAACATGCGGGAAGTAATACTCCATAGATTCAGGCTCAATTAATTTCTTTTTGTCATTTGGAGTGATAAAAGAGTCAATTCCAGTTAAGGGCAGGCAAAGCGAAAAATTAGAGTTAAATTTTCCAGAAACTAATTTTATGCTGAAGACAAGACAATATTCGTAAGGCAACATAACTTTAGCCCGGTAGGGATAAATAGTCACTCTATTCAAATTCAATTCAACCGGGGCAATATTAAGCCAGCTACTTTCAAAGTCAGTAATCATAGGGCGCACCAAAGCAAGAAGGCTTTTCTGGTGCTCTCTCATCAATTGTACAAGGGGCTGTTTGGTCAAAACCTTACCATTTTCTAGGTTGCTCCCTACGCTAGTAATTTCCTTTTTTATTGTATCGTAAAGACCACCTACTAATCCTCCTTCAGATTGCTCTTCTTCAGGATCGGCAGCAATTTCTTCAGAGTAACTTTTTAAAACATATACATTAAAAAAAGAATTATCTATGAGGAAAAGTCCTTTGCTCTGGTTATGTGTTTCAAATATGTATATCGGCTGTTTAGATATGGTGCTAAAAAATTCCTCAAAACGATACTGTTCAACGTTTTGAACTGAAACATCAAACATCACTCCAATTCGTTCATACAAAGTCTCCTGAATAAGAGAAGACCATCTACGAACAACAACATCCATTAAATGAAATCGTCCTGTGGAATACTTTGTTTCAGCAAGCTCAAAAGGTTTATATGCTATCTCAGTTTTATGTAGCATTATTAGCTAATCCTGTACAATTCCGACAATGCGAATTCCAAGTTTATCATTATTAATCTGAACAATTTCTCCACGGGCAATGGTTTTACCTTCAATCACTAGGTCAACAGGCTCTCCAGCAGTTTTATCTAGTTCGATAATACTTCCATATGTTATCTGTGTAATTTCCTCACCAGTAAGTTTTGTCCTTGCTACTTCCACAACTGCTTCATGGTGCAAACTTAACAGCATTTTTGAACCTAAAGAATCAGCAGCTACTGCCGAAGTATCTTGTTCTTGAGGCCTAACATTCACCGCATTTTCAATTTTTGATTCATCTTGATCTTCAGATTCAGCAGGAAATATTTCCTCACTTACATCTTCCAATCCTCCGGAAGATTCTTCACTTAACTCATTTGCTTCTTCAGACTCAGATTCTGATAAATCTTCTAAATCATCAATTTCTGAATCTTCAGATTCAAGGGAGGGGGCACTTTCAGATTCTTCTAGTTCGATATTACTTGTTTCTTCTACTGTGTCATCCAATTCTTCCATACTAAGATCTAGATTTTCCGATTCTGCTGGCTCAATTTCATCACTTTCTTCATCCACATTAGGATCATGTAACATATCCATAACATCTGAAGAACCAGATTCTTCTTTCATCAGCTCGTCATTATCGGTTACATCTGATTCTGGTTCTTCTGATATCTCAGAATCTGCTACTGCGTCTAATTCTGGAGAGTTTTCAGGTTCCTCTGATACATCTAAATTCTTTGAATGATCGCTTTCCGTATCAACTTCCTCATTATCTTTATCGGATTCGGCTACGTCAGTATCTTCCTGACTATCTTTAGAGCCTTCTAACTCTGGAGAAACATCTTCAGTAGATTTTTTTGAGCCCTCTTCCTCACCAAGTTCATCAAGCGTATCCTCTAACTCTGATAAGCCATCAATTTGACTTTCAGATTCTTCAAAAACCATATCTTCCTCTCCGTCTGAAGTTGCATCAGCCTTTTCTTCCTCCTGATCATCTAATTTTATTTCATCAACAAGATCTCCTATTTCATCCATTCCAAGTTTTAAATTATCTTCTTCAGAATCTGATAAATCATCATCCAGTTTTAAATCTGTTTCAATAGAAGCTTCCCCGATGCCATGATCTTCAGCAAATAAAGAAATATCTTCTGACTCTCTCAGTATTTCTGCAGGACTATCTTCTTCTGAGAGCTTTATATCAATTCCTTCAGACTCATCTGCCATGGTTATTAGATCTCGAGGCAATGTTTAGATGAAAATATTTGAATAAATTTTAATGCACACACTTATAGTTTAAAACATGAAAAGTGAAAAACGTAAAATTCAGGAAAAAACCTTCACAAAAAATGACATATTCGGCCTGATTTTAGCAAGTCTTTTCTGAAAAATTTGTGATTTTTTTAGTCATTTCAGTTTGAAACAAAAGAACTCAAATTTTATTCACAAATAAGTTACAACATTTTCCAAAATGATCAAATCATTGTTTAATGATAGTATTCGCCAAAACTAGGATTTACTATGAGATTCCCTTAAGTTATGATTAAGACTAAATCAAAAGTACCAGAAATAGATGATTATTAATACTGAATTAATTTTTGAATAACTTGTGATTATATGAAAGTACTGAAGAAATTATTTGTTTCAGAAGACCCTGAGAAACAGATTTATGAAATCCTTGAGCGTGGAAAAAATCTGCTGGAAAAAAATTTCTTTGACTGGGCGGCAGTTGAATTTAATAAAGCAATGGGAATTAACCCTGAGCTTGCAATAGAAACCGTTACAAAATTGTTCCAAGAAATGCAGGGGGGAGGTAACCCTGATGCAATTATCAGCTTGGGCATAAATATTCTTCAAACAGATCCTGAAAATATCGAGCTTGCAAATCTTATTGGTAATGCATACAGAAAAAAACATGACTGGATAAGATCAGCAAATATGTACCAGCACTGCCTGAAACATGATGCAAATAATAAATTTGCTGTATATAATCTTGCGGCTGCCATGGCAAAAGTTGAAGTTCAGGACGGCATGGCTATTTCTGCAATTAATGAGTTTGAAAAAATGTCTGACTTTGTTCTGCCAGACATTAAAGAAGAGATAGAGAGTTTAATTGAAATGCAGCAACATTTTGATAAAGGAAAAGAAGAAACAGATCAAGTACAAAATTATGAAGAAATACAAGGAAAAGAAAATAAGAATTCCTCTGAAAATTTAGATGAAACAGGAGATAAAAATCAATCTGAACAAACAAAGAAAAAAAGCAAAGAAAAAAGTAGTTTTGATTTAGATATAAAAGATCAGAAAGAAGAAAATCAAAAAGAACCCAGCATTATTAACCCTTTCAAAACTTTCGATTTCATAACTTCCAGTTTGGGAAAAGAAAGCAATGATGAGGAAAAAGCCTTATTCACACTGGGGATATATTGCCTGCAGAGTAATGAACCCAACATTGCCCAGCGTGTGTTTAAACGTTTGTTGATGAGAGAAAAAGATAATTTTGATTTACGATGTTTCCTTTTGCTTGCAATTTCTCAGAATAATGAAATTGATAAGGCAATTAAAACATTCCAAGGAATGCTTACTAAAAATCCCAATCATCGCTACAGCAATGTTAACATGGGAATACTGCTTAAGCGAAAAGGGCTCATTCAGAAATCACGTGTACGTTTTTTCACAACATTTAAACTGCTTGAAAGATCTAAGGGAGACTATGATGTAAATTCATGCCTCGAAGCGGCAGACAAACTTTTTAATGAAAAGCGGGAAAAAAAAGCACTTGAGATATATGAACCTCTAATACCTGAAATTTCTTCTGAGCTATTACTTAGCAGAATAGCAGGGCTTTACTTGGCAAACAAAAATTGGGATGGTGCTTTTAATATTTTCAGACGAGTACTTCGTAAAAACCGCAAAAACAATGATGCGCGTGAGGGTTTGAAATCAATATATTCAGCATTTATGGCTGATACAGAAAATTTCCTGAAAAAAAATGACCCTAGTAACGCTGCAAAAACAATTGAAAAAGCTTTAAAAATTGTGCAAAGCAAAAAACTTCTCAATAAAGCCGTCAGCATTTACAGGTTATTGGGAAACGAAAACAAGATTTTTGAACTGGAACAAATTCTTAAAGAAATAGATAGAAATGAGATTAAAACAAAAATTTCTGAAAAGATACTTTTGGCAAAAGATGAAGAATCAAAAGGTAAATTTAAATTAGCAATAAACCACTACCAAGAAGCGATAAAAATTAATCCGCAAAACAGTACTCTAAAAAAACTTGTCGATCTTTGCTCTCGAATAAATCGTCCTGACCTGGCTGAAAAATTTACAAACTGGTTCAATGATTTTCAACACTCTTTTCAGGAAAAACAAAAAGCACAGGCACGTGAAGCATTCAAGAAAAATGAAAAAACTCAAAATAAATCAGAATAAGATATTAATTAATGCGTGGAAAACGAA
>MDTG01292712.1_pt1 | contig 10729 bp, 14 predicted proteins | sample 811421 | NCBI WGS metagenome assembly MDTG01 (sample SAMN05326645, study PRJNA326480) | marine metagenome | isolation source: seawater | place: Pacific Ocean: South East | collected 2011
GCGGCTTGGGGTGGGACCACACTGGGGGCCGCGGCTTGGGGTGGGACCACACTGGGGGCCGCGGTTTGGGGTGGGTCCTCACTGGGAACAGTGCCCGCTATGTTCACACCGGGGGGTATTTGTTCCATCTCAATCACTTTCGCTGCCTCCGAGAGGCTATATTGTTCACCATCAAAATGCAAACCGCTTTGCTCCACACCCGTACTCTCGCCGGTGGGATACCCGAACTCACCGAGCACCAACCTTTCCATCGCATCGTGGAGCACGGTCGTTGGCCCAAGCCTCGTCTCTAATTTCGATTGTGTCCACGCGTAGTTCGTGCCTCCACTGGCGGCGTCGACGAAGCCGTGGCCCACTACTAGAACCGTGCACGTCGCAGCAACTGTGACGAGGAGCTGTCGATCCACGTCCGTCGCAAAGTACAGTGCGCCCAATATCACCGCCACGACGAGGGCTAGGTAGATCATGCGGTCTTTACTTTCTCTCACGTGCAAAAGAAAGTATCACCATGTGGCACATTCGCGGCGAGGCTCGAGACCTCACCCACTTCATTCCTCACCATCCAGGGGGCAGTGACATCCTGCTCCAGATGCGCGGCCGGGACTGCACAGTGCTGTACGAGACGTACCACCCCCAGCGCCCAGGGCGACGGGAGGGGGCGTGGCGCGATGCGACCGCGGTCCTCCGTAAGTACACTGGCGGTGCATCCAAGATGAGTGACTCGGCGCTCGCGAGTGCGTGGCTCGCCGGGTGGGCCCTCGTGTACGCATGGAGCCTCGGCCGCTGGGTCTGGGACCACGGCGATATCGTGCCGATACTGGCACTCGGAGTCTCCCTGTGGTTCTTCGCCGCCGACGCCGTCCACTCGGGTGCTCATCGGGCGCTGTTCCACTCCACGGAGCTCAACACCTGGGCCGCGCGGTGCGGCTTCCTGTTCTGCCCGTCCTTCCTGTGGCACCGGCAGCATGTGCTCGGCCACCATATCGAGATCAACAAGCCCGGCGTCGACCCGGACATCGTGCACCACCCGCACGCGTACTTTGGGTGGAGGGTCGTCCCCTCGACGCCCTGGCGCCGCTGCTATGCGTCCTGGAGGGCCTTCTTCGCACTGAGCGTGCTCGCAACGCAGCTCGCACCGTCGTGCGTCTATGCGCCGTGGGTCCTGTGCACGGGGCGCTACCCCGGGGTCTCGGAGAGGGTGCCGTGGGCGCCGGGCGAGCGCCTCGAGGCCGCGGCCCAGACCGCCCTCTGGTACGGCCTCGTGGGCTACAAGGTGGCCCGGGCCGGCTGGCTCGCCGCGCTCGCGCCGTTCTGCATCTGCGGCGTCATTTACTACGGCTTCTCACAGGTGTCGCACATCAACGTCCCGTCCATGCTCCCGAGCCCGGAGCCGACGGGGTTTGACCGGTGGGTGCGGGCGCAGGTGACCGAGTGCCCGGGCGACTTTGCTCTGCGCAGCGCCTGGTGGACGCGGGTGGCGATCGGGCTGAACACGCAGGCGTACCACCACCTCTTCCCGGGCGTGTACCACAGCCACTTCCCGCGCATGGTCGACGACCTCGAGGGCTGCCTCCGGCGGCACGGCATGGCCCGCCTTGTGCACACCGACCTCGCCAGCTCGCTGCGCGGCCACTTCCGGCGCCTTGCGGAACTGAACGATACTGCGACCAAAGTTATGTAACACTTAGACCAGTGACAACCACTGCGAGCGATACTTTCAAACAGTATCAAGATGGGCGACGTGCGAGAGGAACGTGAGCCTAAACGCCTGCAGTCGGAGCTCCCTCCTGTGAGAGTTGCTGGCTCGCAGTACGACGACATGGTCGTAGAAATCAAACGTCTTACGACTGAATACGACGCGATTGAGGAACCAGGTGCGTTCACGCAAGAGCGTTATGAGACTCTCAAAGCCGATGTTAAGAGGCTCGGTGAAGCGATCCACGCACTCGGCGGCATCGATCTTATGCTCCTGATGGTGAAGGTGCATGTCCCTCCGACGGGCGGGTTGCAAAGCTGCTTCGATCGCGGGTTCAACGGTATCGGGGAGTGGCGTTGTTGACACACGCACGGGACACGTGAGGCGCTGAATGAAGCGAATGTGCTTGTGTGATGAGTGTATCTTTTTTCAATTCCCGTGATCCACCAGCTGCTTGTTTGAGTCTGCGCCAAAAGTCTGAATTGCGCGGTGTCCGACGATCCGGTGTTTTTCGCCCGCGCCGCGCGCGGGCCGCACCCGGCGAGCTACGGCGCCTGCTGTAAATATCCCCGGGGTGGCAAACATGGGGCCGGCGCGGCGCGCGGACCGCGCCGCGGTGCGGCGGGCCGTGCGTGGCCCGCACGATGCCGCGCCGAGCAGCCTTGCCGCCGAGTGTGCCGTGGAGCTGCTCGCCCCCGAGCGCCCCGCCCCGTGCTCGTGGCCCGTGGACCCGCGGATCGTCGCCACCCTGGAGCGGCTCGGGCACCACGGGGTGGCCGTCCCCCTGGCCCTGCTGTACCAGATCCGCGGCACGGTGCGAGGGCGGCCCGGGGCCGCGCGACCGCCGCCCGGCGAGCTGGTCGGCGCTGTCGCCCACCGGGCGCCCGACCTCGCCCCGGGCGAGACCGTCGAGCTCACGCCGTACGCCCGGGCGCTGCGCACCGTGGGGCTGTTCATACTGTCCGTCGGCTCCAAGGGCCTCCGGTCGCAGGCGCGGGCTGTCTTTGCGTGGGGCGATGCGACGAGGCCCTGTCCGCTGCTCCACGTCCTGCCGTGGTCGGGCGAAGCCGTGGCTGCCATGGGGTGGTGGCACCGACTCGAGGCCGCCGCGGGCGACGACATGGCCGCGAGCGCCGCCCCCGGGGCGCCGTGGCGCGGGGCGCTGCTCAACATGTGGAGCCATGGTCACCGCGAGCTGAGGCGGTGCCACGCAGCCTACCGGCGCGAGGGAGCACATGCGTCGTGGCGCACGGTCCTCGGCTGCGCCGTAGACCAGGCGATCCACGGGTGCCCGACGGCCGTGGGCCCGTACGTCCGAGTGACCCACTTGCCACTCGGGGTTGTCTGCGGAATGGGGCTGGAGGATGAGGAGTGGCGCTCGGCCATCGCTCTCGCGGTGGACCCGAGGCCGCGCTCGGTAGTGGTGGCGGATCTACAGGATCTCTACGTAACCTCCCGTCCGAATGCAACGGTCGTGTTTATTTCGGATACAGCGGGTGCCCGTGCCATTGGAAGCTGGTCCTACTATCCCGAGGACTCGGCCGAGGTGCTCCTCCCCCCGGCCACGTGGTCGTTCTGCAGACTCGGCGACGGCGTCGCCAGTGCCGAGTTGGCGGTCACCGACGCCCAGTGCTCCGGGTAGGCCGCGACGAGTGCCCGCTGTGCGGTTTGGGCCATGTGGTCGGCGGATGCAGAGTCGGGCGCCACCGGGAAGAGGTGCGGTAAGATTACGGCCACGATGCATGCGAGGCGAACAGGCACGTGGCGCGCTTGGCTGCTGCGATGCGGCGAAGCGAGACGAGCGGCGATGTACAGGTCGGTGATCTTTGTATGTGCACGCTCCGTCCCCAGTCCGGGGTAGAGCAGTGCGAGCTCGGTGCAGTCGCGGAGGGAGCGTCGAAATGCGACCTTGTCGGCCATCAGCCGCTCGTACTGCGTCATCTCGCAGTGGCCCTCGCGGCGGCGCTTGCGATCCGTGCCGAGCGTCCCGCCGCCCGGATCGGGGACCACGAGCGTGCCGTACTCGATACACGACTGTCCGTGGAGGACGAAACACAACGCGCGCTCGATGCTCTGTGCGAAGCGGCTGCGCGAGTCCGCGTCGTCGCCGAAGATGGCCTCCGCCGCCGAGACGGCGCGTGTCCGCAAGGCGGATGAAAGGTGCAGGAGGAGCTTATTGTACGGCAGTGAGGTGTCCCAGAGCAAGAGGCTGCTCCGCGGGCGCCAGATGAGCCGGCTCGCGCCGACGGTGACACGAACCGTGGTGCTGGGCATGCGCCCGGGGAGCTCGCGATCGTAGGGCGGGGCGAACTGCACCGCGACGTCGGCGATCTTCATCTCCCCCGTACGGTCGACCTCGTGGACCCGGGACTCACGGAACCACACGGAGACGGCGTCGCGGATGGCAAACTCGCGCTGGCGCCGCTCCTGACCCTCGCGTCGCTCCGCCTCGGTCGTCCGCGGCGGGTCGACCGGCGGTGGCGGGGGGGGCACGTGCGCCGCAAAGCAGGGGCGCATCTCGGAGAGGTGCACCATGGACCCTGTCGGCTGCGAGTAGTGCCAGTGCACACGGGCGTGTCTGTGACCGGCTCGATTTTTTTTTTGGAGTACGGACCGGGCGCCCGGCCGGCCGGGCGCCCGCGTCCGGCCGGCCGGGCGCCCGGCGATGCAGGTTCTGTCGGCAGTCACCAGGGTGACCACCACCCTGAGAGAGCTCATCGCCGATCGCGGCGTGCCTGTAGCGGAAATCACGTCCCACGAGGACGACGAAGGTCGCACAGTGGTGCTCGGTGGAACCCGGATTGTCGCCGTCGTCGCATCCGGCCCGGGGCACGCCCCGAAGGTCGGTATCGGCATGGTCCGCGAGACGGCGCGGCTCCACCCGGGGCGCGACATGATCCTCGTGAGTGACGGCGGGGCGACCCCGTACATCGCAGGGCACCAGCAGGAGATCAGTGAAACGACGGGCGGGCGGCGAGTGGAGACCTTTCGCACCGCCGAGCTCCAGTTCAACCTCACGAAGCACTCCCTTGTGCCGCGGCACTGGCGCATGGACGCCGAGGAGGTCGCGGAGTGCCTCCGACGCCACGGGGTCGCGGACACGGTCCACCTTCCGCGGATCGTACCCTCCGACCCCGTCGTCCGCTACTACGGGTGGCCGTGCGGTACCGTCGTGGGGGTGGATCGCTGTGACATGAACGATACGGGGCTCGCGGTCCGGTCCACCGGCGTCCGGGTCGTCGGCTAAAATATCCATCGCTAGAGCAAAGTGACCGATGGCCACACGGGCGGTGCGAGACCTCGACCGGTTCATACGGAGGCTGGACGGGGGCACGGCGGCCCTCCCCGTCCGAGCGCTCCCTGGCAGCTACACGCGCATCGTCGCGGATGCGGAGATCATGGCGACCACACGGGGCGTACGGCCACCGACGCTCGACGACCTCCATGCAGCGGGCGTCGAGTACAGACGCATCGAGCCCGGTTCCCGCGGCGAGGAGGACCCCGCGACCCTGGGCAGCCAGATCAGGGCGGCTAGCCGCCGGGCTCAGCGTTCGTAAGGTGTCAAACCCTCCAGTACAGTATCATTATTCAATTTTATGTTATCCTGATGAGACAGGGCCTCTCTTGCCCTGTCGCCTTCGCGTGGATATTTTTCCCTATACCAAGGGTCGTCCATCAAATTCTTTGCTTGATTGAATTCATTGCGTCCTATGATGGCGCCCTCGATTCCGAGCGGATTGAACACACTTTTCGGGTCCATGATCTTGTCCACGGTCGCCTCGAAAGCGGCGAGGTCGTTGATGTGTTTTCCGCCTCCATCCGCCACCTTGTAGACCAGCCACCTCCCGGTACGGCCGGGCAGATCCCCCTTGGCGGCACGTCGGTACAATCGGCGCGCCCCGTAGAGTCCCGCGCCCGCGAGCACTGCGCCCGACGTTGCCATGCGCGCCTCTCGTGCCGTGAATTCGTCCTGTCCAAGGGGCGCCCCCGCGGGCTTGGCACTCGACCCGCGCTCGGGGCGAGGGCACAGTTTCTCGAGGCCCGGGGGTGTGGCTCCGCTGCAAACATAGGCGCTCAGCGGGGGGGCGTTGCGAAACATCGGCCTCTTGACGCACGCCGAACCGCGGCGCTCGGCAGCGCCCACCACCGCGACCTTGCACGCGGTGGACGTGAGTTCGGTGCACGGCCCGCGGACCTCGTCCCAGAACGCATCGCACATCCAGTATTTGGTTGATAGGTTACATATTTTTCGCAGGGACGGACGTTGTAATCTATAAAGTGTGGGGTGTGTCAAACACATGCGGTTCGCGAGCGTGGTCGAGAGCACGGGGAGTATTCTCCTCGGGGTGATCTACGGGCTCGTCCTCGGTGCGCCCCCGCCCGGGCTCTTGCAGGCGCGCAACGCGCTCGTCGTATTCGTGGTGACCGCGGTGTGGGACGTCGCACTGCGACGCTTCGCACTCGGGGAGTGGCGGCTACTGGGGATCGAGCAGTGGGGCTGGGTCCGCGACCTCGCCCCGTATTTCAATGACTACACCACCCTCGAGGCGGCCGCGGTCGCGGGCGCGGTGGGTACCATGGCATACTTCCCCATCGCCGCCAAGCTCTCTCCCGACCCCTTGCCACGCTACGCGTGGGTCCTGTTCGTAAGCACGGCCGTGGGGCTGCCGATGCGAGCACCGCTCGGCGACTGGTGGTTCGCGTCGCTGCGCCGGACGTACTACGAAAAGCGCCCCGTGCTCACACTCGCCACCGACGGGATGTCGGGTGTGATTGTGGCGATCACCATGGACCTGTGCCGCCTCGCACTCGCCCTCGTCGGCGTTGCAGTGTAGCTGCGGCCACCCCCGCGGTGCGAGGCACCGCGTGACAATGTGCGAGATTAACACGATATTTATGCTAACACCAGTTTACGACGCTGCCGTGGCCACACCCGTCGCTTGGCAATTTTCTTCCTCGCTCCCCCGCACTTGTGCCGCCACCCGTTCGCGGCCCATTTCGCCGGCGTCTGCCCGTCCGGGCCCGTGCCCTCGTCCGGCCGTGTGCCCGTGCACCCGCTTGTAAGCGACACCTTACTCCCTGGTATGTACACTCTGTTCCTGTTACACTCTTCCGCGATCATCACCCGCCTTCCACTCGCCCTCTCTGCATTCCACGCGGGGTCCTCGTTCCACTCCCAGTTGATCAAGGGGACTGCGTGCCACGTCCTCTCCTGCGCGATTGCGAGCCTGTGCTGATCGGAGGCCGCTCGCCGGTACTCGCCATCGGCGCCCATAACCCACTCGACGGTATGATTACCGAGCACATCTGTCATCGTGGTTGTTATCTCCACCTCGCTGCTCGTTCGGGTTGCTCTGACATCACAGCGGCATTAGAAACAAAAAATTGGTCGCAGTGATAACTAACTCAGAGGACGAGGTGGAGGGTCGACTCCTTCTGGATGTTGTAGTCGGCCAGCGTCCTGCCCTCCTCCAGCTGCTTGCCCGCAAAGATGAGCCGCTGCTGGTCCGGTGGGATGCCCTCCTTGTCCTGGATCTTGGCCTTGACCGTCTCGATGGCGTCCGAGCCCTCGACCTCCAGGGTAATGGTCTTACCCGTGAGCGTCTTGACGAATATTTGCATCGCGGTTTCCCCAGGGGTGTAGAAAATTATCGGGCGGTCAGCAGGCGGCACGCGTCCACCAGAGCACTCAGAGATTGGTGCAGCTCGGGCAGAGTGGCGCTCAGCGGGGGCGTCACCATGACACCCCCCCGGACCGAGTATGGCCACACACCGCATCGGCGGCATGCGAGCGCCATCTGCTCCTGCGTTCCGGGGTGGGCGACGCCCCAGAGCAGTCCCTGCCCGTGCGCCTTGCAGCCGGGCGGCAGCGTCTCCAACACCGAGCGCACGACACCTTCCCGTGCACGGACCCCCGCGATGTGGCTCGGCAGCACGGCGACGGTCTCGGCCGCCGCGCGGATCGCGATGCGCCCTGCCCCGGCGTAGGTGTGGCTCTCCAGGGGGACCGCTCGCCGCACCGCCCCGGGGCGCACGGCCGCGCCGGCCAGCGGCAGCCCCATCGCGATCGACTTGCCAAACACGACGGCGTCGACCGGCAGCCCGAGTGCGGTGCTGAGGAACAGCGACCCGCGACCGTGCCTCGCGAGGCCGCACATGACCTCGTCGGCCGCCACGGCGACGCCCGCACCGCGCGCCGCGGCTGCGAACCAGGGGAGCAGCTCCGGGTCCCAGGGTCGGCCGAGTCGCGAGGAGCCCCACTGAGGCTCGACCAGGAGCACGTCGAGCTCGTGGGCGTGGCGCTCCAGGAAGGCACCGAGCCGGCGACGCGAGCGCGCCGGGTCGCCGTCCACGGGCACGGGGTAGCGGACGGTCGCGAGCGTGTGCGGCGGAGGGCCGTGGTAGCTCTCCGCACACACCGCGACCCGCGGGGCGCTACGGGGGCTGAGCACCGAGCATGCGGCGCGGACCGCCGCGGCGCCGTCGAGCTGGAGCGTGAGCGCCGACTTGGGGTGCCCTGGGGACCACGGGAGGTGCGGCTCGAGCGCCCGACGCAGTCCGTCGGCCTCCGCGCAGCGTCCGACCGACGTGTGGAGGGTGAGCGGCCTGTGGGGGAGCGCTGCCTCCATCCGGTCCAGCGTCGCTGCGAGCGGTGCGTGGGCGCGGCGCAGAATCCGCGCCTGCTCGTCGGGGGCGAGGGCCGCCGAGCAGGCGCCGCCGAGATTCCAGACCCACTGGCTCTGGCGAGTGTCGTCCCACAGGACGTGGGCGCGGAGACCGTGGACGCGCAGAGCGGTGGCGGCGAGTGGGCTGCCGCGGCCGTAGCGACCGAGGACGCTGCTCATTGTTTTTATTCCACACGAGGTCTTTTCCTGCGTCTCCCCAGACCACAGTTCCGCATCAGCGCGTCGTCACGGTGCGAGACGACGGGCGGGTCGTGGGTCGAGCCCGCGGTCGGACCGAGCACGGCCACGGCGGCGCGGGCCATCCGGGCTTCGACGGCGCACCGCGGCATCGAGGTCGCGATCTCGTCGTGTATCATACGGACGGCCGCGGAGGCCGCGGAGGCCGCCACCTTGTCGGGGTGCCCCCGCGCCCGCAGCTCCTCCGCCACCCGCGCCGTCAGCTGCTCCATTTGCGACCGACTTTGCGCCCCGGTCCGAGCACAGACAAAAATTTTTTGGCACGACGCGGTGCATGCTTGCCGTGCGCCGCGGCCGGACGACCCCCGGGCGTGTGCCGGAGCGTCGACGCGAATGGGCGGCGGCGCACGTGGCGACGCTGCATCGGCGATCGTGGGCGATTCTCGCCCATGCGGCCTGCCCGCTGATGCACGTGCAGGTCCTCCCGCACGACGGTCGGCACCCCGGCGGGGCGGGGATCGACGAGCCCACGGCCCTAGATGTTGCGGGCGACGACGTGACCGTGCGCCTCGCCATGCAGGGCGTGCATGTCTTTGAGGCCGATCGTGTGCTCGGGGGCGAGAGGTCGGCGGTGCGGCTGCTCGAGACGACGACGTTCCCGCGCCGAGTCGCGGTGGAACTGAGCTACTCGATCACGCTGCACGCGGTCACCCGGGCACGGTCAGCCGGAGCGCCACCGGGGCCGCGGTCGGTGCACGGCGTCTGCGCCCTCGGACCCCGGGGTCAGGGGGCGACGACAGTGCGGGCGTGTGGGAGCGCCGAGCTCAGTGGGCTCGACTGTGCCCGCCTCCGCCTCGTGCTCGTCTCGGTGGTACTGCGCAGCGGCTACGGGGGAAACGAGGCGGCGGTGAGCCTGGAGCGGGGCGGCGAGCGGGCCGTGGGGGTGCTAGAGCCGCTGCTGTACTTGCATGGGCACGGGGCCCGCGAGCTGCCGCGACTCGTCAGTATAGCGCACGAATGCACGTGAGTGCTGGGCAGTATGCCCGGAATTATATCCGACCCCGTGCTCGGTCCGCCACCTGACGCTCTAGTCTATCATAGGCGGCTTTTTCCTCTTGCTGGATCTCCCTGATTCGATTGTCATAATGAGATTCTTCGACTTTACCTTCTCCCAACATCAATTTTAACTGATTTCGCTGCAAATCGAATGCTTCCAAAGTTCTTGAGTGTCTCTGTACCAACTGGTCATACTCTTCTGGTGACAAGAGAGCATCCACGCCGAGACCCAGTTTCGGACTGTACGAATTCTTTTCTGTTCCGCTCTTTGCGTCGGCCTGTATTTGTTGTGCGATCTTCCTGGTCGCTCCCTCGACAACTCGGTTTCTGATGTTCTCGGTGGCGCCGAACCTGGAAGTCACACTCACACCCGGTCGACCGGGCATTCCGCCCAAGACCCCGGACCATAGAGTGGCGGCGCCGAGACCGTATGCCACCCGCCCGGCCACGGACGCCTTCTGTGGCGGCTGGTCCTCCGTCGTCGGATCGTCCCCTCCCCCCGTGGTCGTGCTCGCTGCCCCCTGCGGCTTCGCGGCCGCCACAGGCCACTTGACCTCCGTGCAGAGCGAGCGTGCCCCGGGGGTCGCGAGTGCGTCACCCTTGCACAGGTAGGCCGCCAGGGGCGGAGCGTTGTCGAACAGCGGCGTCGTGAGGCACGTGGCGCCGTGGCGCTTGCTCGCGCTGACAATCGCCGCGGCACAGGCGGGTGTGTGGACGGATTCGAGGCCCAGTGGGCACGTGTCGGCAATTTCTGCGAGGAACTTGGGGAGTTGGCAGTTATCCATGGAGTTTTTCTATATGCACGTTGTTTTTGTCAAAGAGCACGTGGGGCGATCGGAGGATTGTAATCAATGGTACCCGCATCCAGGAGCTGATGCGGTGCGAGCTCGTTATGGAATTATAACATGATTCTCTCTGCTACGGCATCCCCGAGTTGCACTAGAAACTCGTTGCGATAATTATCGAGTTGATGCAATGCTTCTGCCCTCTTCTGTTGATGAACACGGTGCTGGTCTGAATTTAGTTCACCCTCAAAGTTTGTCTCTTGAACTTTTTTCTTTTCCGATAAGATTGGTTCCAACTTCGCTTGTTGATCCACTACGAGTCCTTCGTA
>MDTG01328898.1_pt1 | contig 10729 bp, 5 predicted proteins | sample 811421 | NCBI WGS metagenome assembly MDTG01 (sample SAMN05326645, study PRJNA326480) | marine metagenome | isolation source: seawater | place: Pacific Ocean: South East | collected 2011
TCCTCCACCTTGAGTATAATTTCGAATTACACTAAGACGATGTTCAGGAACTAATTCTGAGACATATACTGTATTTTTTTGTTCGACTTTTCTGTTCAAGACACGTATTGCTGTTGTAATTGCCTCTGCAGCAGCAGTACTTGCATCATACATGCTCACATTAGAAACTGGAAGACCAACTAATTCTGATACCATAGTTTGAAACTCCCACATTGCTTGTAGCATCCCTTGACTAACTTCGGGTTGATATGGAGTGTAGGATGTTAGAAATTCGCCACGAGTAGCCAACATCGGAACCATTGCTGGAACATGATTAGAATAAAGTCCAGCACCAATAAATGATGGTCTGCTGTTTATTGGGACATTAGACCCTAAAAGTCTCGTTGCATCTTTCCAAATTTCTTCTTCAGTTTGGGGAGGAGGGAGATCTAGTGGAGTGGTTCTTCTAACATCTTCTGGGATATCTGAAAATAGATCATCCATTGAAGAGAATCCCATCACTGCAAGCATTTCTTTTTCTCTTCCAAGATTGGGAAGTTGATCTACCATCGCAAACTCACCTGACCTTGGCCGGTCTCCGTTATCCGCATCCCATCAAGATTGGCATAAACGTGAGTTTTTTTCCAAGCATCTCCAAATACTCAAGTCCCAGAGAGTAATGCACTGTTTATGAGAGAATTAATGCGAAATGAAGTATTCAGGATTGTTTCTATCTCACTTATTTTTGTTTGTTCCTCATTTTCCGGTTGCCTGTCGAGTGAAATCGAACAACAAGTTGAACCAGAATCAATAGAAAAAGAACCAGAATCAATACTAAATCCAATGAATCGGGAAACGCTGTTTTTACCTGATTCATCAAAAATTACTGAACCTCAACAAATCAATTACTTCTCTTCCATGATGGAGAAAAATCATGAGAATTTTGAAAAAAATTATTCAATCCCAAAAAGAGGGGGTAATTGGACGCTATATTTTGTCTGTTCAGATGGTTCAAGAATAACATATGAATCTAACAACTCTGGTGAATTCTACTGCCAATCAACTAATGAAACTCTAAAAGGAGAGAGGTTTACCTCGTCATGGATCGCTTATCGGCATCGTGAAATAATCAAGGATTTTGCACTAGTTTCTGCTATGTCTTACTTCATGACTGGGGATGAGAATGAATCAAAAATTGCGGTAGATATTCTTCTTCAATATTCTCAGATATATCCTTCTTTACCCATTACGGACAAAAGAAATCATTCTGGTGATGAAGGAGGTAAACTAACAACTCAATCCCTTGATGAAGCAATTCTATTAATTGATTTTGCTTGGATATACCATCTTGTAAAGCCAATATTGAACTCGTCAGAAAAATTGGATGTAGAGAATAATCTACTCATGGCAGGTCTCGAGGTTTTAGATTCTCCAGGTAATTTGAAAAAAAATGCGTTATCCAATTGGTATACATACCATAATTCTGCAAAAGGAGTCATTGCAGCAGCAACAGATAATATTTCATTATTGAATGAATCTTTATTCTCATCAGGAGGATTACTTTTTCAAATTCAAAATGGATTTGATTTAGATGGATTTTGGCATGAAGGGTCTTTAGCATATCATAATTATACGTTGACTGCAATGGCATTGCATCTTGATTCTTCTCATTACCTTGGAGTAGATTTATACGATTATGAGTGGGAAAATAGCGTAGGAAATTTGATGCATATCAGTACCCCCTTTTCAGCACACATTCACTTAATGAAACCAACTGGAGAGTTCCCGAAATTAAATGATGATATGAATGGTTTAGACATAGGGGATGTTAGAGAACTTCTAGAGTATTCGAATTTACACTGGAATGATATAATTTTTGATTTCCATCTTGATTTAGCGCGAACTAAAAATATCGCCCCATCATTACGTTCAATGATTTGGATGTCTTCCATTAGTAATTTATCCACTAGTTCGGAACTTAGTGAATGGACTCCTGAATCTAAAGATCTCAATGAGTTTGGAGTCAGTATTATTCGTAAGAATGGAGTTTACATTCTTGTTGATTATGGTCCGCACGGAGGGTGGCATGGACATAGAGATAAATTGAACATTGAAGTATCTACCACTCTAGGTGATTTGATTACCGATCCAGGTACCGTTTCGTATAGCTTGGATAGTAGTAGGGATTGGTATAGGTCTACATACGCTCATTCTACAGTATTGTTAGGTGATTTAGAACAAGTAGAGACATCAGGGTATATTTTGATTTCAGAACATAATTCAGATTTTTCAATGGTTGTTGTTGGATACAATGACTCAAGATTTAACGCATGTGTTTATCGAGGAATCGTGGTTTTATCTTTGGATGATTCAGGATTAATTATTTTTGATTTTATTCATGTTGAGTTGGGAACAAGTACTAACATAAGTCGTATTTTCCATTTTTCTAATATATCCCCAGAGATCTCTGGTTTTAGTAATTCATCGGCCCCTCCGGTTCCCGATGTAATCGATAAGTACACGGATTTAAAATCCAGAAACATAAGTAATGAGAACTTTCATCAATTTGATTACAATTTAGGAAGTAATACATATTCTTCTTTATGGATTAATGATGGTGATGAATTATTTACTGGCTTCAGTGAGAGTAGCGATCTAATGATCCTTCAAAGATCAGAAGTTGTTAACTCGTCGTATACATTTTTGACATTTCATCACATTGGAAATGATGACACAAAATTTGATTCTCAATCTATATTATTCAACCAGACGGCACATAAAGTGATTTTTTCTGTTGGGGAGAAAACGCACCAATTTATGTGGAATGGATCTAAATTGGAACATTCAATTTGATTAATTCGACTGTTTTTGTGGGAATTGTGAAAACGGTTGTTTGTTGGATGGGGTTTTATGGGAGGCCCAGTGACCGGACCTGACCGGAGAGAACAGGTTCTTCGCCGAGAACTTTGGAGAATAAGAAATTCCGCTTCATTTCGACTCGGGAATCATTTTATTGAATCAATTCGCAAACCATGGAGAATTATATTCCTCCCAATCTCTCTCCCAATTATTTTTTGGCAAATTGGAATGGAAATGGTTGGCCGAAGAGCCAGGCCAATGAATGATTCAATGATTCAATTACGAGGTGGTCCTCAAAAATGTGTGATTTTATTTCCTACTAATGGTGTAGGTTTTGGTCATTTCACTAGGATGTATGGCTTAGCCCGACGAATTAAGAAATTAGATCCTGATATTGAAATAATATTTTTTACGACTCAGCCAACTCTACATTTGCCTTATCTTGATGGTTTTCCGACTTATCATCTTGCAGGCCCAAAGAAATTCAAGGGTATGGATTCAGAAGCATGGAATGCTATGGTTCAGGAGCTTCTATCACTAGTCCTAGAAACTCATCGCCCTCAGACCTTCGTTTTCGATGGATCATTTCCATATCGAGGAATGTTAGATGCTCTCGATACCATTGATGTACCGCAAAAGATTTGGTTGCGACGTGGAATGTTTCGTAAGGGTACTAGTGTTCCCGTCGATTCTATTGGTAAATTTGACTTGATTGTTCACCCAGAAGATGCAGTCCCTATGTTGCAGTCAGACGTGGATCATGGGGTGGAGGTTCTTAGCGTGCCTCCGATGACTCTGATTGATTCTGAAGAGATGTGGTCTCGTAAAATGGCTCGTCATAGACTCGGCGTTCCTGAAGATTCTCGAGTTGCCTATGTACAGTTAGGTGCGGGCCAAATTAACGACATTGATTCTGATGTAAGACAAGTAGTCGATGCATTGCTCTTCTACGAAGATGTGCATGTAGTACTTGGAGAATCCTTACTCGGTAATCGTTTACAAATAGATCTTGATCGAGTTCATTTAATTCGTGATTATCCAAATGCTCTTTTCTTCAATGCTTTCGATATTTCAGTTCAAGCTGGAGGATACAATTCCTTCCATGAAATGCGTCAACTTGGAATACCTACATTGTTTCTCCCAAATATGAATACAGGGATGGATGATCAATTAGCTAGGTGCGAAGTGGCAGTAGAGGAAGGGTGGGGGATAGTTCATTCCGCCAGTTCTTCAGTCTCCAATGATCTATCGAATCTGTTGTTGATGGAGAAAAAAGATTTAGGAAAAATCCCTAATGGAAATATGGTGCTTGCTAATCATCTATTACAGAGAATATAGATTATTCTCCCCATGATTTCATTTCATTGAATTCTTCAATAGTCATTGATGGATAGAAATCATTTATTTTTTTGAGAAGGTCATTTCTCCATTTCTCGTCTACGAATTCAAATGATTGATCTAGTTGTTTCATAGGCCAGTCAGTATTTATTTTTTGGAGATCTTGAATTCTTGAAGTCATCCATGTAGGTAGAGATTCCGAGTGAGTTGAATAAGCATAAGAGTAAATATGCCCCATAAACATAGGTCGTTTTTCCAAGAATGCATGAATAGAAGGTGAGTCAAAAGTATCCCACTTGGGTTCAAATTGGCTATCTATAACTGTCCTAATTAACTCTCTTCTCAGACATTTAGTACATTTTCGACACGCTCCTCCATCCTTTTCCATACAATAAACTACTTGATTTTGCTCTATTAGCGGTAGAGCAGCTTGCATAGTTAAGAATTCACTACTCCCACCTACCGGTGAAAACAATGGAACTCCTACTAGGCGGAATGCACTACTCCAGAAGTTTCCAGTTGGACCATGCCAAGAGCTAGCGCGAAAACGGTCCCAATATTTGATTCCGCTTTGTAAAAAAGTAGCCCCTAAGATTGTTCCTGTAAGAATTAAACCTATATCTTCATCAGACGCCATGAGAACTGTTGTTAATGTAGAACAAGGCCAACTATGCCACCCTCCAGGAGTTGAAACATAACGCTGATTAGTCATTATTAGCTTTCCATTTTCTAACGATTTCACAATTTCATGGGAATGGCTGGGAACAACATTGCCATTTTTGATATGTCCTTCGTGAACTATAATTGCTTCAGGATAAATTCTTCTGACTGCAGAAGAGTCAACACCTCCACCAAAAGATAGAGCAATTTTTTCTCCCTTATGAGGTTCTAATGATTCGTCGACATTCTTTATCTCAAATTTTCGACTGAAACATGGGTTTGAGAAAGCCTCTACAAATGAGTTGCTAACTGCCTTAGGAAAGGTTACAGATTCTCCTATAAATGGATAAAATATAGTCGTACAAATTAATGCTATGTGGTCAGGATGGATATTTCTTGGCGCATAATCGAAAAATATTTCCTCACCAGAATATGTAATTTCTGTACCAGGTCCTTCCTCTCTTTTTCCAACTGTAGAATCCGTTGCTTCAAAGATAGGCCGTATAATGGTTTTTCCATCTAGAATTTCAAACTCAAATTTCATACTATCACCTTCCAGCATCGTGATCGACATTAATCAATAAGTTTGGGAATTTTTTCTTCAAAAGTTCTAACTGAATTTCAGCATGTTGCTTTTCTAATTTACCAGTTACAATAGTCAAAGATGGATGAATTCCGTCTGTAATTGATTCTACATGTAGCGTCCAAGTTCGTCTAAATTTCTCAATTTTTTTCTTCATTATAAGAAGAGTTTCAAAGTCTTGAAAATTCCCGAACCTGATTCGAGTCACACCCGCCCCCTCAGGAGATTTTCTAGGTCGAGCTGCCGTTGTGATGGTTACTATTGGTTCTGAAGGGAAAATAGAATTTAATCGATTTTTTTGTTTATCTAACAAAATTTGAGAATCGATTGGCCCAACAACAATTGATAACCATGGGCGAACTTTAGCCTCTGTTGCGTGAATTCCTACCTCCATTCCATTAATTATTTTTCTTAACTTTTTGTAAAGATTTTCAATATGTTTTATTTCTTTAGAACGACCAATCCTTAGAAATCGTTCTGTTCTCCGAATTGCGGATGACTCCTTGTTCTGTGGTAGAGCGTTTGAGTCTGATTTGTTAATGGTATTCTCATTAGTCTTAGTCCAGAATACATCGCGTGGTTTCTTTGGATCGGGTGACACAATTCTCCATTCTTCTTTCAGTCCTCTTCTTTCTAATGCTCGATTTAGAACGATGAGGTTATTCTTATCTTGTTTGTCTACGTTAGATACAGACGTTGAGTTGGAATGGATTCGATACAGATATGTCCATTTGTCGAGGTGATGAAACTCAGTAACTTCACTCATTTTCAAAAAGAAGTCATAATCCACTGCATTCATTATGTCTTCTGAAAATCCAGTTGTTCTCCAATAATCTCTAGCTCGGAAAATTCTGAAGTGATGAATGATCATTCCAGTGAGTAATTTTTCACGACTGAATCTTGGCCAGTTGTATCCATCCCCAATATATTCTCCATTACGATCAATTTTTTGATGAGAACCATAAACTACTCCAATTCTATCGTCACTCCTTAGAATCCTTAGTGTGTTTTCTACAGCATCTGGTTGAAGGAGATCATCGGAATCAAGTTGACCGATGAATGGCCCTCTGCACATCCTGATTGCAGCGTTAGATGCACTGGAAATACCTCCATTGGTTTGTGTTTTCCATCTAACTCTGGGATTGTGTCCAAAGTTACGTTTTAATTCACCAGTGGTATCATCAGTAGATCCATCATCTACAATACATATCTCAATGTCAGTAAAAGTTTGGTTTAATGCACTTTGAACTGCAGAAACAATAGTCTTTTCTGCATTATACGCAGGCATGTAAATTGATACCATTGGTGTATGCCAAACTCGTCCAGGCTCTTCCTCTCTGTAGTTTAGAGGAACTCGTTCAGATAACATCGGTTTTGTAACGGCAGAACCCGCTTCTCTATCGGTTTCATTGCGACCTCCTTCTGGCTCTTGATGAATACCAATCGCGGACCAAACCGGAACAATCCAATGCCCTCTATTCCATACCCTAAAACCCCATTCTGTATCCTCTGCACCCCAATCAGTGAAATCTTCATCGAATCCACCTGTTCTGTCAAATACTTCTCGATGAAAAGCAAGGTTTCCGCTACAACATGCTCTGAAGGGGTATTTCTCATTCAGTAAATTTCTAGTTTTGGCATATACTGGGATTCTCCAATCTAAAGTAACTTTTCTCTTTTTATCTTTCTTTTGAATAATTGAATTATCTGAATGAATATCAACACATTCTAACAAAGGCTGAATATTTGTTCTCAAATCATTGTAATCAAGATGATTTGCATCCACATATCGTCGATGACCACACAATAGTACTCTCTTGGAATGGACTAATCGTTCGACGTAAACCTCAACTAGTCCAGGTACTGGAGCTACATCTCCATCGAGTAAGATTATCAGGTCGTTTTTCGCAGTTCTTATTCCTAAATTTCGAGCTGCTGATGCTCGATATCCAAGATCTTGCTGTCTAACATACCTAATATTCAATTTTTCGGAAAATTCATCGCAAATCTGGGATGGTAAGTCACTAGATCCATCGTCAGAGACTACTACTTCAATCAATTCTATTGGATATGTCTGGTTTTCAATTGCTGCAAGGGTAATCCCTAACATCTCTCTTCGATTGTATACTGGAATCACAATACTAACATGAGGTAGTGCATCGAGCTTTGGCTCTGAGATTACTTTCTTTTCTAGCCAATAATAATCGTTTGCTGATCCTTGAGGAGATGATAGAACAATATCGGAGGGGAATTTGTGAATTTTTTCTTGGGGGAGGGGATATGCTTCCCTTTGCTTTGCTAATGGTTGACGAAGTAAGACAGTATGTGGTTTTGAATTAATTTTCATTACAATTAATGCGCTGGAATATTTTTGTGCCCATTTGCAAAGAAGAGAGTGAATCTTTGGTTTAGATCCCTCTTCTGAGATTATAATTCTCCAAGAATTGTTATCTAATATATTTGTAAATTGAGCTTCTTGCTCTAACGTTCTTGGCATTTTACCAATTGAAATTACATCAAGTTTCTTTTCTTTAGAATTTCGTGAAATTTTAATATTAAACTGCTCAACTTCACGTATTTCCCATTCATCAACTATTTTGTCATCTATTTGATTATGAATTAATTTTAGTATTTCAGGATCAATAAGCCCTTCTTTTCCTTTTGACCCCATTATTTTCTTTACGGAAGATTCGAACTCAATGAATGTGTCCACGGAATTAGGGTCACTATTAGGAAATAAGTTCCAACCGAAAAGAGCCGAATTTTCATCCATTGGCGAAAAATAATTTCTAATTTTATTTTCAATGGGTTTGCGAATCCAATGGGGGAGTAAATCTAGCGCATCTGGATGAAACTCCATCCACCATGATAGGTCAAGATTTTGGAATTCTATTAGGTCTGGAATTAAATCCCAACGATTTAATTCTTTAATCCTCCAAAGTGCATGCGTTGAAGTTTTCAAAGGTCTTTTAGAAAGAAAAGTATTGACTTCTTTTGAATTTGTGCTAAACGGGTGACCTAACATTCCATTTTTTAAGAAACATTTCCAACATAATCCACATCCAGGATGAGGTGCTCGAAGACAAGAACTAGTTACGTGGTCTAGTCCTCCTTCTTTCACTATGTGGACCGCTGCCGCCTCAGATAATCCAGCAATAGGTAATAGTATATCTAATCCGACAGATTGCAGTAAATTTGACCACTTTTTCCACCAATGAGTAGTTGAAAAATCACGATATTTGTATCCGTGCCATAGGTATGTATTGTCTATTGGCATTCCTAATGCAATTCCTCTTAAATCGAAGTGATCAGCGAATAGGATTAGATGTACACATGCAGCTAAATCGGTTGAAAAACCCACTGGTTTTTCGAAGTTCTTCCTTATTAATTCATGATCAGATTCTAGACTGTATACTTCTCTCTCAGTAGTATTTCGAATATGTTCGAATAAATGATCGGCTCCTTCATGCTTTAGTAATGACTCAAATGAACGTCTATGGTGTAGAAGTACTGTGTTATCTGGCATCAAGATGTAGCATGCTGTAGAATCGATACCTCCTGAGAGAGAGAGACCGGGTTTTGTACCCGGTTTACGTGAAGGCTTCCAACCTTCTAACATTCCCGGAAACCAAGGACTGAGTAATGCTTCATTGGCAACCATGAATAAGTCCGTATGAGTTGAATGTGGTTCGAAATTCGGTGGTGTTTCCCATCGAAAAGTTCCAAATTTGGTTTCCAATAACAGGTGTTTGTCAAAATATTTCCAACACCAATCCCCATTGGGGTCTTCAAGTAAAATATCTTCCACTTAATCACCCCTAATTATGGTAAACCTATCCCTGAAAAAGTCCATCCTATGTCACTAAGTTTTGACCCATCTATGACTCTTCTCCCATCAAAAAATAATCCTGTTCTTGAAACAGAGAATAATTTGCCCCAATCAATTTCTAATATTTCGGGATGCGCAGTACAGAGAACCACGACATCTGGTTTAGCATCATATGGTCTGTTAACCCAATCTGTGAATTCATTTTTTCTCTGATCTATAGGGACATATGGGTCCCATGTTGAGACATCACAACCCATTGATGACAATTGTTGTGCTAGTTTTCTTGAAGGCGTCTCTCTAGTATCTGCGATACTTGGTTTATACGCCCAACCAAGTAATAGTACTCTTAAATCATCATGTTTATGGTTTTGAACGGACGGATGATTCATTATTCTGGAAGCAACTTGTTTAGGCATATTTGCATTAACTGAACGTGCTGATGTAATCAATTCAACAGGAGCGCCTGCGGACTTTGCCATTTGAATTAGATAGTGTGGGTCTACAGGAATACAATGCCCGCCCACTCCTATTCCCGGATTATATCTATGAAAATTCCATTTAGTAGCTGCTGCACTTAGAACTTCTTCAACATCTAAGCCTATCTCTGGAAAAATAAGTGCTAATTCATTGACGAGTGCGATGTTGAGGTCCCGTTGGACATTTTCCACTACTTTTGCTGCTTCTGCTACTTCTATGGATGATACTGGATGAATTTCCCCATTTGTTAAATTAGAATAAAAGTCTGCTAAAATTGAGCAGATTACTTGATCATTTGCTCCTATAACTCTTGGTACTTGACGAACTCCATGCCTTGAGTCACCCGGAACAAACCTTTCAGGACAATAAGCAAGGTGTAAATCTACACCCTCTATTAGTCCTCGTTCATCAATGAGGGGGCCCCATATTTGTCTGGTTACTCCTGGATAAACTGTTGATTCAAGAATAATTGCCGGTTTTTTTGTTGTGTCAATATTATCGAATATGGAAATACCTGCATTCTTCACGTATTTTAGATCAGGTTGATTATTCTCTAGCACAGGGGTTGGAACAGTCACTATAATCACATCACAGAATGGAATAGCCTCGGTGGGTTCAATTGTTACATCCCAATTTTCATCATTTGGAATAGAATCATTGAATGCTGGGTCATTACTTGGGTTTTTTCCGATTAATAAGGAATTGATTACGTGTTCAGAGATGTCCAAACCTATTACCTTGAATCCAGCATCATGGAATCCGATTGCTGTTGGAAGCCCTACATATCCCAGCCCAACTACGCACACACAGATATCTCGCTTTTCTATACGATCTCTTGTAATCATGAATAATTCAACTCCTCTGCTCGATAACTGACTATTAGATCTTTGTACGCTAGGACTAATCGTTTAGATTCACCTTCCCAGTTACGTTCTAATTTTACCATCATTTTCTGGGATTTTATTTCCATTAATGCATTTTTTAATGCCTCAGAATCATCAACA
>MDTG01380654.1_pt1 | contig 10729 bp, 12 predicted proteins | sample 811421 | NCBI WGS metagenome assembly MDTG01 (sample SAMN05326645, study PRJNA326480) | marine metagenome | isolation source: seawater | place: Pacific Ocean: South East | collected 2011
AGATTTAGGTGGTGGAGTAATTTTATGTCAAATTCATGAAATCGATTATTTACTTTTTTTATTTGAAAAATATAAAATTATTATAATTAATTCATATTCTAAGAAATTAACTGATTTAAATATAAATGTTGAGGATACATCGGTTTCGAGCCTTCAAATATCAAAAGGAAAACAAAAGGCACTTTGTAATATTCATTTAAATTTTTATGAAAGGCCAAAAAAAAGAACAATTGAAATTTTAGGAGAAAGAGGAAAAATATTATGTAATTTAAACTCCGGTGAGATTTCTATATTTAAAGATAAAAAAGTAAAAAAAATTCAGTACAAATTTGACAGAAACGAGATTTTTAAAAAACAAATTAAATATTTTTTAGAAGCAATTAAAAAAAATAAAAAAATTGATAAACGTTATGATGTTTTAAACGGAATTAAATCTTTGTCATTAGCATTGAATTTAAAAAAAAATAAATGATTCAATTCAAAAAAAAATTAAAGAAGATTAATTACTCATTTGTAATGGGTAGATTGAGTAGAAAAGTTGGTGGGGAATTTCAATACTTTCCAATTGATACATGGCAAGAAGAATTACAGATAGGTAAAGATTTTGGATTTGATGGTGTTGAATGGATAATATCTGACTATTCCAATCCAATTTTCAACAAATTATTTTTTCAGTATATAAAAAAAAATCTGAAAAATAGAAAGATGAAAATTTGTTCGTTAGCTCTTGATTTAATAATGAGAGAGCCACTACATAAAATTAAAAATGATAATATATTATGGCTTGTAAAAAAAATTTTGTATATTCAGAAGAAGATTAAAATTCCAAGAATTACCATTCCAATTGAAGAAAGTTCACGTTATAGAAATCAAAAAGAAAAAAATGATTCTTTAAAAAACTTAAATTTAATTATTAAAAAATTATCACCAAAATCTTTAGTATCAATTGAAACTGACCTATCAGTTAAAGAATTAAAAAGCATATTTAGAAAAAAAAATTTTTTAAAATTAGGATTATTAATTGATATAGGTAATTTAAGAGCTTTGAATAGGTCCTTGAAAACTTATTTTAATTTGTTTCCAAAAAGAATTTACGGTGTCCATATAAAATACAGAGATAAAAATAACGGAACTTCTAAAAATATTCCCTCTAAATTTGATGAGATCCAACTTTTAAGTAAATATTTCAATAAAGCATTCAATCTAAAGGATATAACATTTCAGACTTATAGGTCGAAGCGTAATTATCTTTATGATATGAAAAGAAATATAAAAGGTTTCAATGAAAATTTTTTCAAATAAATATTCAATTGTTACAGGTGCAACTGGACTCCTTGGTCCTTTTCATGCCGAGGCTTTAGCTGAAAAAAATTTTAATTTAATTCTGATTGATCTAGATTATAAAAAATTAGAATTAATTAAAAAAAAACTTCAGAAAAAATACAGAAAAATAAAATTTCTAACTTTTGTTTGCGATATAAGATATACGAAAAACGTAGATGAATTATTTTCTGAGTTAAAAAAAAAAAAAAATTTTTGTTAGTTGTCTGGTGAATAATGCTGAAATTAATCCAAAAATGAAAGAAAAAAATATGAATAAAGTTTTGAACAAAATAGAGGATTATGATGAAAAAAAAATTTTTTCAGAAATAGAAGTGGGTATAATTGGCTCATTCAACTGCTCAAAAGTTTTTGGAACTGAGATGGCAAAAAAAAAAGGAGGAATCATTATTAATATTTCTTCTGATCTAGGTATATGTGCTCCAGATCAAAGGGTTTATGAAAAAAACGAAAATTACGCTAAAATTAAAAATTTCAAGCCTGTTGGTTATTCAATATCCAAACATGCATTAGGTGGTTTAACCAAATATTTATCGACATATTGGGCTAATAAAAATGTAAGATGTAATACTCTTGCTCTTGGTGCTGTTTTAAATAACCAGCCAAAATTTCTCATAGAAAATGTAAAAAAAAGAATTCCTTTAAACAGGTGGGCAAAAAGAAGTGAATATAAAGAAGCTATAAAATTTTTAGCCAGTGAAGAGAATAGTTATATGACTGGACAGACATTAGTTATAGATGGTGGCAGAACAATTTGGTAAGTCTTGCATTCATTACTGATCAAGTATATACAACTCATGTCGATATAAATGTAGATCTTATGCCGGTAAAGTTTTCATTAAGAAATCATTTAACTCAATTATAGCAATGTTTGATATTAAAAAATATTTTGACGAAAGTTCAAAAACAATTTCTAATCTTTATTTGTTTGAAAAAGAGCTCATTTCATTTTCTAATTTAATTTATAACACTAATGATAATGGCAATAAAATTTTAGTTGCAGGAAACGGAGGTTCTTGTGCAGATGCAGAACATTTTACTGGAGAACTTCAATGTACATTTAAAAATGTGAATCGGCCTCCAGTGTCTGCTTTTTCAATTACAGGAACGTCAGCAGCAGTCACTGCTTGGGGAAATGACTTTGGATTTGAAACCTTTTTTGAAAGACAAGTTTTAGCTCACGGAAAAAAAAATGATTTATTAGTTTTAATTTCAACTGGTGGAGGTAAGATTGATGGAGCTTCATCAAATTTAGTAAAAGCAGCTTTAGTTGCAAAAAAAAATGGTATGAAAATTGTTTCCCTAGTTGGAAAAACAGGGGGTGAATTAAAAGAAATTTCAGATGTTACTTTTCATGTAAAAAGCAATATAACTTCTTTTATTCAAGAAGCACATATGTCTATCCTTCATTGTGTTTGTGAGCTACTTGAGGAAAAATTAAATAAAAATTAATGAATAAAAATGTAATTAAATTTAAAGAAGATCCTTACATAATTTCAGAGATTGGAATTAATCATAATGGATATCTATCTTTAGCCAAAAGATTAATTAAAGCCTCGGTTTTATCAGGTGCTAATGCGGTAAAATTCCAAAAAAGAAATGTAGATGATTTAGTAAATGATAAATCAAAATTAAAAAGTGCCAAGGGATATCTCAGCAAAAATGAAAATGATATTTACCACAAGTCTCCAAAATTCGGAGCTTGGACTTACCCAGATACAAGACTTGAATTAAGTGAAAAAGATTACTTTGAAATAAAAAAATATTGTAAAAAATTAAAAGTTGATCTTGTTGTGACTCCTTGGGATGAGAGAAGTGTTAATTTTTTAATTAAATTAGGTGTCAAATATATGAAAATAGCAAGTATCGATGCCACTAATTATCATTTTTGTGAGTACGTAGCTAGAAAAAGAAAGCCTACGATAATTAGCACAGGGATGTCTACTTACAAGGAAATTTTGGAAACACAAAAAATTTTTAATAAATTTAATACACAACACATTTTTTTACATTGTACATCTGCATATCCATCAAAAAATTCAGATAAAAATTTAAAATGTATTTTAAAATTACGAAAATTATTGAATGAAGATGTTGGTTTCTCAGGGCATGGCATTGGATCAGTTGGTGCCTCGGGAGCTGTTGCTTTAGGAGCGAAACTTGTTGAAAAACATGTAACATTAAGCAGAAAAATGCTGGGTCCAGATCACTCTGCCTCTTTAGAGTTTGATGAATTTTTAAGTATGGTAAATTTAAGCAGAGGTATAAAGGTTGCCTTGGGTTCTGATAAAAAAAAATTTTTGAAATCAGAAAAAATTTTACATGATGTCTTAATTCGAAAATTTGTAACTAGAAAAAATGTTTTAAAAAACGAGAGGATAAATTTTAACAACGTAAAGACAGCAGTTACATACTCTTCAAGAGGAATTCTTCCTAAAAATTATAAAATTATTTTCGGTAAAAAATTTAAGAAAAATATAAAAGCTAATTCTATTTTTGAATATAAAGATTTAAAATCCTAATATTTTAATAATGATTGTATCAAAAACACCTTATAGAATCCCTTTATCTGGAGGTGGCACAGATTTAGATTTTTTTTATAAAAAATTTGGATCCAAATTCATATCTGCTTCAGTTACCGAGTATGTTTATGTTTTTTTTACCGAAAGAAAATTAGATAAAAATTATATGATTCAAACGTCAGTAGTTGAGTTCACAAAAAATTTGAAAGACATTAAGCATGCATTAATTAGAGAAACTATTAGATATTTTGGATTGAAAGAAAATTTTCAAATTTCAACAGTTTCTACTGTCCCGACATCTACTGGTTTGGGTACATCTAGTGCTATGGTAGTTGGATTGATAAATTGTATTAAAAAATATAAAAATTTAAAACTTAGTCAGAATGACATATTTAAAATAGCATACAAAATTGAGAGAAAAATAGTTAAATATGAAGGTGGTTGGCAAGATCAAATAACAAGTGTTTTTGGTGGCTTAGTAAGTGTTGTTATAAGCAAAAAAGAGATAATAAAGATTGATAAAAAAAAAAATTTTCAAAATATTTCAAAAATAGTAAATAACCATTTTTTGCTAGTTTATAGTAATCAAAAAAGAGATTCATCAAATATAATAAAATCACAAAAAAAAAATATGAGGAAAACATTTGAATTTTATAACAAAATTAAAAAATTTAATTTACCTATGATGAATTCAATAAAAAATAAAAAAATTGTTTTGATCGGAAAAATTTTTAATGATCATTGGAAATTAAAAAGAAATTTAACAAATAATATTTCAGGCAAGGAGATAAATAATTTGTACAGTAAAATTGAGAAATTAGAAGGTTTTTTAGGAGGAAAATTAATTGGTGCTGGTGGTGGTGGGTTTTTTTTAATAGTAGTTAAAAATAAAAAAAAAATTATAAATCAAATTATTAAAAATAATCTCAACTTTATTAACTTAAAATTTGAAAATGATGGATCAAAAATAATTAAAACTTAATCTTTTATTTTACCCAGAATAAATTTGTGTATTTTTTTATTTGATGCAACGATTACTTTCCCGTCATTAAAATTTTTTTCACCTTTCCAATTTGTTATAATTGCCCCTGAGGACTCAACAATTCTGATTAATGGAAGAATATCGACACTCTTTAAACCAGACTCAATTAAGGCGTCCAATTTACCTTCTGCAATAGAACAAAAGTTGTATGCGTCAGAGGCAGTAACTCTAAAAAAACCCTTGTAATTTAGTATAAATTTATTTACTTTTTTAAATCGCAAAGGATGTATTGTATTTATTGCTAATTTCATATTATTTATTTTAGAATTTTTATTAGTTTGAATTTTTTTCTTTTTTTTACCATTGTAGAAATAACTTGAATTTGATGTGCCAATAAAAGTTTTTTTGAGGACAGGAAAATTTGCGAAACTAAAAATACAATTTTTTTTATAATACAATCCTATTAAATTGCTCCATGTTGGTAAGTTTAAAATTAAATTTTTAGTCCCATCAATTGGATCAATTACCCATGTATAATCAGAATTAAAATTTTGATTTTTTAGTTCTTCACCAATAATATTGTTTTTTCTAAAGTTTTTATTTATTAAATTACGAATTAATTTTTCTATTTCTATATCCATCCTTGTAACAGGATCAATTAATAATTTTTTTTTACTTTTAAAAATTAATTTTTTTGATAACAGAGGTATTTTTTTTTTCAATCTCTTTTTTTAATTTGATGCTAAAAGATATCAAAAAATTTTCTGATATCATTAAAATTTAAAACCAGATTTTAAAGCATCCTCATAAAATTGCTTTACTGTTTCTGTTGAAATCATGTCTTGTTTTTTTCCAAATTTTGATATTTTGTATATTTGTTCTATTGGCATTGTAATGATTTCAGTTTTTGTTTTGATAGCTTTAATGATATCAAAGGGCATTCTTGAACTTGCCCATAAACTTTTACATTTACTATTCTTTTTTATAAATGAATTTATCTCTTCAATAATTTTTTCACCATCAATCCCAGAGTCAAAAATTCTTCCCACAAATATAGATAAGATAGTATTTGTATTTTGGATTTCATTTATAATATTTTTTATCTGATCTAATGTAAATATTGCTGTTATATTTAATTGAATATTTTCTTTAATTAATTTTTTAATTACCTCTTTGGTACTTTTACCGTTAGAAAAAACAATTGGTACTTTTACATATACATTTTTTTTTAAACTACCTAAGATCATTCCTTGTCTAATCATCTCATCTTCTGTATCGGAAATTACTTCAAGAGATACAGGTTTGTCTCCACACTTTTCTAATATTTCTCTAGAATAAGATAAGTAATCTTTTGCATTATTCTTCATGAATAAACTTGGATTAAATGTATAACCATCAATATTGACTGGCAGTTTGATGTTAATTTCATTTATCTTCGGACCATCTGCAAATATAGTAATTTTTTTATTTAGTTCTTTAATCATTCTTAGAAAACATCCTTAAATAATAAACTCCAAAAAAGCAAATTATAGTTTAAATCAAATTCATAAAGAATTTTATACTATTAATTTTATATTTTTTCTTTGATTAAAAAATACTATAACATTAAAATTTACGGATTTTAACTATCTAATTATTAATAAACAATCCTTATGGCATTATTTTTGAACTGAAAAAAATTTATAAATTATAGATAATTTTTAGTTATTAATTTTACCTGTTTAAAAAAATTTTTTTTTCTATATTGAAAAAACACACCTGTTTTTTTTGCTGCTAAAAAATCATTTTTTTTGTCTCCAATCATAACTATATTTTTTTTTAATAAATTATTTTCTTTAATAGCCCTTTTTAATAAACCATTTTTAGGTTTTCTACATCCACATTCTTTTTTATATCTACCAACTCCCTTGGTAGGATGGTGGGGACAAATATAAAATTTTTTAATCACATTATAATTTGAACTAATTGATTTGTTAATCATTCTATTAAAATCATTTACTTGTTTTTTAGAACAAATTTTTCTTCCAATAACAGATTGATTGCTAACAACGAAAGCTTTAATTTTTTCTTTTAACAAGTATTTTAAAGCTTTTTTAGTGCCTGGAAGTAAAAAAAAATGTTTTCTTTTATAAGGGTGTATAATATCTTTATTTAAAACTCCATCTCTATCAAAAAAAAATACTATTTTTTTATATTTCATTTAATAACGATATAATAAGATATTATCTCAATAAATGACAAAAAAAAATAGAATTGATGTTTTAATATTATGTGGGGGTTTTGGAACAAGACTTAAAAAAATAAGCAAAGGAATACCTAAAGCGTTAATCAGAATTAAAAAAGATAAAGTTTTTTTAGATTTTTTAATGAACAAATTATCGAAATTAGATTGTTTATCTAAAATTTTTCTATGTGTACATTATAAGAAAGAAAATTTTAAAAGATATATTAAAGATAAAAAATTACATAATAAAGTGTTCATCTCATACGAAAAAACTCCCTTGGGTACTTCAGGCGCTGTTAAAAATTTGGTTTTGAATAAAAAAAACACATCACAAAATTTTTTGATAATAAATGGAGATAGTTATTCAAAGATAGATTTAAAAAAATTTATTTATGTATTTCATAATAAAAAAAAAAATTTAATTGCTTTAAGTAAAGTAAAAAATTCAAAAAGATATGGATCTTTTAAGTTAAATGGTGAAAAAATTCTTTCAATTAAAAAAGGTAATAGTAAGCCAGGATGGATTAATAATGGATATTATTTATTAAGTAAAAAAGATGCAAAGAGCTTACACTATTATAAGAATTTAGAGGATGAGCTTATTCTTAAGATAAATAAAAAAAATAATTTATTAGCTTTTAAAGTAAAAAAAGATAATTTTATAGATATAGGTACAATTCTAGATTATAAAAAATTCAAAAAAAATGCTCAAAAAATTTAAAGTCGGTAATAGGTCTATTGAGAATTACTCAAATCCTTTTGTAATTGCTGAAGCTGGTGTTAATCATAATGGAAAAATACAATTAGCAAAAAAATTGGTTGACGCAGCTGTTTATGCAGGTGCAGATGCAGTAAAGTTTCAAACGTTTAATACAGAAGATATTGTTACTAAAAAATCGCCCAAATCTACTTATCATAAGATTACTGGAGGATCTGATAAAAAACAATCTTGGTATTCGCTCCTAAAAACTCAAGAACTAACAATTAAAGAACATTTTGAACTATTTAATTATTGTAATAGGAAAAAGATTACTTTCTTAAGTACTCCTTATGATTTTAAAAGTGTAGATCTATTGAATAAAATAGGAATTAAGGCTTTTAAAATTGCGTCTACAGATAATAATAATTTCCCATTGCTTAAATATGTTGCTTCAAAAAAAAAACCTTTAATTTTATCTACTGGAATGAGTAATTTGAGTGAAATTTTAGAAACTGTTAGAGTATTAAAAACTTATAATCAAAAAAAAATTTCTATTTTACAATGCACATCGTCATATCCATGCAATGTTAAAGATCTAAATCTATCGGTAATACAAACATTTATTAAAACTTTTGATTGTCCAATTGGATTTTCAGATCACAGCAACGAATTGATGCCTGCGATAATATCAACTTCTCTTGGCTCATCCATTTACGAAAAACATTTAACTTTAGATAAAAAAATGAAAGGACCAGATCATCGTGCTTCTAGTACTCCAAATGAATTAAAAGAAATAATAAAAAAAATAAGATCAACTTTTATCATGCTTGGTTCAAAGGAAAAAAAAGTTTTAAAATGTGAAAAAGAAAATAGAAAGAAATTAAAAAAATCTTTAGTAGCAAATACGTTTATTAGACAAGGTGCAAAATTGAATAAAAAATTATTTGGAATTAAAAGGCCGGCAAATGGTTTGGATCCGTCATTTTATGAAAAAATTAATAAATTTAAATCAATAAAAGATATTAAAAAAGATACGATAATTACAATTAAAATGATAAAGAATGTCTAATATTTTTTTATCTACAACTTTTTCAAAAGATAATAAAAAACTGTCAGATGTACTAAAAAAAATCTCAAAGTATAATATTACAAATAAAGTTGAATTAGGTTCAAATCACAAATATCAAAAAAATTATAAATTTATTAAAAACTATAATTTTGATTTATTAACGCATAATTATTTTCCACCTTTAAAAAAAGAATTTGTGATAAATATTGCTTCAAAGAATACTTCAATAAGAAAAAAAAGTATTAATGTAATTAAAAAAAATATAAAATTTTCAAAGTCGATTTCTTCAAAATTATATACCTTTCATCCTGGCTTTATAGATGATCCAGTAAGTAAAAATATTGGAAATAAAAATTATGATTTTGTATGGAAAAAAAAAATAATAAAAAAAAAAGACTATCAATTATCTTGGAAATTAATGATATTAAGTTTTAAGGAAATTATTAAATACTCAAAAAAGATAAATCAAAAAATTGCTTTTGAAACCGAAGGCTCTTTGGATAAAAAACATTTATTATTAATGCAGAAACCAAATGAATTTGATAATTTTTCCAAAGAAGTTTCTTTTTCAGATATTGGAATAAATTTAAACTTAGGTCACTTGAATTTAGCATCAAAAGCTTTTAATTTTTCAAGATCAAAATTTATTAAAAAGATTAAAAGATATGTTGTAGCAATAGAAATGAGTCATAATTTTAGAAAAAAAGATGACCACTTACCTTTAAAAAAAAATGCTTGGTATTGGAAAATTTTAAATGATAATTATTTTAAAAATGTTTTTAAGATTTTAGAGGTAAGAAATTCTTCTCTAATAAATTTAAAAAAAAATTTAAAAATTATCAATGAAAAAATTAAATATTAAAAAAATAATTTATAATTCCGATGATAAAATTTCAAAAGTTTTAAAGACTTTTGGACTTCATGCTCAAATGACTAATAATAGACCTTTTGCACTCATAATTAATAACAATAAACAATGTATTGCCACAATAACTGATGGTGATATTAGAAGATATTTATCTAAGGGTGGAAAAGTAGATGACCCAATTATATTATCAGGAAATAAAAAGTTTCATTATTTAGATAAAAATTCAACCTTAAATAAAAAAATTCGCGAATTTGAAAAACTTTTTAATATGCAATCTGGCATATATACCCTACCTGTTTTAAACAAGGAAAAAAAAATCAGTAAAATAATAAATTATCATGATATTTCTGAAAATTATAAGTCTAGTGGAAAATCAATCAAAAAAAAACAATCTGGAGTTGTAGTATCAGTTCCAACCAGAATAAGTTTCGTGGGAGGAGGTTACGATTTTAGTAATTACATTAATTTAAAAGAAAATTATATTTTAACCACAACTCTAAATAAAAGAGTCTCCGTATCAGCAAGTTTAAGAAAAGATAAGCAAATTTATATTAACAATTTATCAGTTAATAAAAAATTTAAGATAAGTTCTAAAAAACCAATTAAGAAAGATCTAATTAGTCTTGTATTAAAATCTGTTAAAATTGACTATGGTGTAAATTTGGAAATCGACTCAGATTTTACGCAAGGCTCTGGGTTGGGAGGATCCTCAGCTTTGACAATTGCTATAATCTCAGCTTTAAAATTATTAAAAGGTAAAAACTTAAATTTTTATAAAATTGCAAATGAAGCTTATAGAATAGAAAGAATAGAATTTGGTAATTATGGAGGATGGCAAGATTATTTTGCAACATTATTTGGGGGTTTCAAGTGGTTAAGAATGAACAACACAGATATTAAATTTGATTATATCAATTTAGATGAGAATATTAAATCTCAGTTAAATTATGAAATGTTAAGTTTTAAATTTGGTAATATTAGAAGCTCATCTTTTATACAAAAATTTAATTTAAAAAATAAAAA
>MDTG01407451.1_pt1 | contig 10729 bp, 9 predicted proteins | sample 811421 | NCBI WGS metagenome assembly MDTG01 (sample SAMN05326645, study PRJNA326480) | marine metagenome | isolation source: seawater | place: Pacific Ocean: South East | collected 2011
TAACCACCGATCATATCTCACCAGCAGGATTAATAAAGGAAAATAGTCCTGCAGGTAAATATCTTTCAGAAATGCAAATAAACAAGGATCATTATAATTCCTATGGATCTAGAAGAGGAAATCATGAAATAATGATAAGAGGAACTTTTGCAAATATTAGGCTAAGGAATCAGCTAGTTCCAAATATTGAAGGAGGCATAACTAAATCATTTATAAGTAATAAAAAACTAACAATTTTTGATGCTGCAATGGAATATGCTGAAAGCAATATTCCTTTAGTAATTATTGCTGGCAAAGAATATGGAACAGGTTCTTCTAGAGACTGGGCAGCTAAAGGAACCCGTCTTTTAGGTGTAAGGGCAGTAATAGCAGAATCTTTTGAAAGAATTCATAGATCTAATTTGATTGGAATGGGAGTTCTGCCACTTGAATTTTTAGAAGGCTGTTCAGCTAAAACATATCAAATTAAAGGTGATGAAGAAATTTCAATAATTAATATTAACAAGATATCATCTAATGCTTATTTAGATTGTAAAATTTCTTCAAATAAAAAAAATAAAAAAATTAAGTTGCTATGCCGCATAGATACTTCAAGAGAAATGGAATATTATAAATCTGGTGGCATTTTGCAATATGTAGTTAATTCTATAATTAAAAAAGCGTCATAATGAAAAGATGCAACAATATAATAACACATCTAAGATATCTGCAATTTTAGGCCCCACAAATACAGGTAAAACATTTATAGCTTTTGACAAACTTCTATCATATGAATCCGGTATTTTTGGGTTTCCTTTGAGACTTTTAGCTAGAGAAAACTATGAAAAAGCAATTAAAAGAATAAATGTTGATGAAGTAGCTTTAGTCACCGGTGAAGAAAAAATAGTTCCGAAGAATTCTAAATATTTTTTTTGTACTGTTGAGTCAATGCCCACTAATATTGATGTTGAATGCGTAGTAATAGATGAAATACAAATGGCTTCTGATTATGAAAGAGGTTACATTTTTACTGATAGGATTTTAAATTCAAGAGGCAGTATTGAAACAATTTTTTTAGGATCTTCTAATATTAAAAATGTTTTATTAAAACTATTTCCTATTATTGAAATTGAATCAAAAGACAGATTTTCTAAATTAACTTTTGAAAATAAAAAAAATATTTCAAAACTCAGACCAAGATCAGCTATTATAGCATTTAATTTAAATAAAGTTTATGAAATTGCAGAATTATTAAGACAACACAAGGGAGGCGCAGCTGTTGTTCTTGGTTCGTTGAGTCCTCGCACTAGAAATGCTCAGGTAGAAGTTTATGAAAATAATAATGTAGATTATTTGGTTGCTACTGATGCAATTGGCATGGGATTAAATTTAAATATTAATCATGTTTTTTTTTCTTCAATACAAAAATTTGATGGCAAATATATGCGTAATTTATATCCTTCTGAAATTGGTCAAATTGCTGGAAGAGCTGGCAGATATAAAAGTGATGGCACATTTGGATTTTCAAAAGATATCAGGAATATTGATTATAAATTAATAAAATTGATAGAAAATCATAATTTTCAAAATATAGAAAAAATTTATTGGAGAAACTCAAAAATTGATTTTTCTTCCATTAGCTCTGTATTAAATTCTTTGCAAGAGTTTCCGATACAAAATTTTTTTATACATAAAAAAAATGCTGAGGATGAAATTAATTTTAGGTTTTTAATAAATGATCCTCAGGTAAAAAAATATTTAGATAACCAAACGTCAATAAAACTACTTTGGGAAGTTTGCAGAATTCCTGATTTTCAAAAGATAATGAATGATAATTATATTGAATTACTAAAAAATATTTTTTTGATTTTAGTTACCAATGGGTTAAAGATCCCAGAAAGCTGGTTAAGCAATAGAATTGAACGTCTAAATAATTTTGATGGAGGAATTGAGGAATTAACTTCTAAGATTGCCAATATTAGAACATGGACATACATTTCAAATCATTCATATTGGTTAGAAAATAATGATTATTGGAAAGAAAAAACTAGATTTATTGAAGACACTCTCTCAGATAATTTGCATGATAGTTTAACTAATAGATTTGTAGATATTTCTGCTACATATTTTGTAAATATAAAAAATAAAGGAGAAAATTCTAAAATTGAAGTTGATAATGATAATTTAATTAAATTAAATGGACAAATTTATGGATATATTAATGGTTTTAATTTAAGATTAGAAAATTTATCAAAAACAAATTCCCTGTTTTTATTAAATCATGTTAAAAAATCAGTTAGATCAATGATAAAAGAAAAAATTTCAGATTTTATAAATGCCCCAGATGATGCAATATCATTAGATAAATTTGAAAAAATAAATTTTAAGAATAGCATTAAAATATATTGGGGAGATGAAGAGATTGGTTACTTAAAAAAAGGAAAGAATATTTTTTCTCCAATAGCCTCAATTAATAACTCAGAATTTATAGAATCTGAAAATAAAATATTAATGACAAGAAAACTTCAAGAATGGATTGATAAAAAAATTTTAAATGTTTTGAAGCCAATAAGTAATGATTTAGATGATCAACTTCCATCTAATGTAAGATCTATAGTTTTTAATTTATATAACTCACTTGGTTCAATGGATGTACAAAATTATCAAAAAGAAATTAAAAACTTTAATCAAGATGATAAATTATCAATATCAAGGTTGGGTATAAGAGTTGGTGCAAAATTTTTTTATGTACCAAATTTATTAAAAAAAAATCCAATAGAATTAAAAGCTATACTTTGGAATGTTTATTTTGAAAATTCGACTATTGAAATATTGCCATTACCTAAAGATGGCAGAGTATCATTTGTTTCAGAAACTAAGATGCCTTCTAGTTACTGGTATTCCGTAGGATATATTAATATTAAAAATATTGCTGTAAGGATAGATGTTTTTGAAAGAGTTTTTTTTCTAGCTAGACAAAAAATAAAATTTGGACCATTTATTGAATCTTCTGATCTAATGAATCCGATAGGCTGTAATTCAAATCAATTAACTAATATTTTAGATTTCTCAGGCTTTGATAGTTTTAAAATGCCTGATGAAAAAATGTTATTTTTTACTAAAATTAAAAAAATAAAAAATATAAATAGTAAAAAGAAAAAAAATGATAAAAAATCCAAGAAAAAAGCAAAAAAAATTTTAATTAAAGATAAAAATGTAGAACCTGATCCAAATTCTCCTTTTGCAGTTTTACAAAAACTACTTTAATGGACTATATCAATTTAATTTTTTAAGGTTTATTTTGCTAAGTTCATTAAAAAGAATTTTTAGATCGTCAGACACAGAGATAGTAGAATCTAACATTGATGAAGAAACTTATTTTCTTTGTGGCCTTATGGTGGAGGCAGCCCATGCTGATGGCAAAGTTGATGATGAAGAAATTCAAAAAATTTTAACCTTATTAGAAGAAAAATTTAATCAAGACTCTTCAGAGAACAAAGAAATTCTTGATAAATGTTTAAATGAAATTAATGATCACAAATCTCTACATTCATTTACATCCAAATTTAATAAAATTTTTTCAGAAGAAAAAAAACTTTTACTAATAGAAACTTTGTGGGAAATAGTTTTGATTGATGGAAAAATTCATGACTTTGAATCTAATTTAATTAGACGTTTAGCTGGCTTACTTTATATTTCTGATGTTAATTGTGGAAATGCAAAAAAAAGAGCTCTATCAAATTTACAGGATAAAAATAAATCATGACATATATAGTTGATGAAAATTGTATTAAATGTAAATTAATGGATTGTGTTGAAGTTTGTCCTGTTGATTGTTTTTATGAGGGAAAAAATATGCTAGTTATTCATCCAGATGAATGTATTGATTGCGGAGTTTGTGAACCTGAATGCCCAGTAGATGCTATACACTCTGATACAGATCCAAATATTGAAAAATGGGCAGAACTTAATAGAATATATTCAGAAAAGTGGCCGAATATTAATATAAAAAAGACACCTCCAACAGATGCTGATAAATGGAAAAATGAAACAAACAAATATGAAAAATTTTTTAAAGAAAATCTAGATACATAAATGAATAGCAAGAAAAAAAATATTAAATTATTTAAAATAGGAGAGGTGGTAGTCTATCCAAAGCATGGCGTTGGTGAGATTGTCAAACTCGAATCAATGGAAATTTCAAGCATTAAAACAAAATTTTATGTTGTTAAAATGGAACAAGCAAAATTGACAATCAGAGTACCTCTTGATAAACAAGATGAAGTCGGATTAAGATCAATTTCCTCTAAAAAAACTATTGATGAGGTATTTAAAGTTTTAAAACTAAAACCAAAAATAAGAAGAATAATGTGGAGCAGAAGAGCTCAAGAGTATGATTCTAAAATTCATTCTGGAGATCCTATAAAAATTTCAGAAGTAATTAGAGATTTATTTAGAAAAAGTAATCAACCAGAACAATCATATAGTGAGAGACAAATGTTTCAGATAGCTTTAGAAAGGTTAGCACGAGAAGTTGCTGCTGTAGAAAAAACAGATTACTTTCAAGCTACCGAAAAGATAGAAAACACTCTATATAATAAATAAAAAAGTGTTTGATAAATCTCAATTTATTAAATTAGAATTTTCTAATAAAATTTGGGCAATAGGTTCAATTCATGCAAATTTAGAATCTTTTAAGTTAATAAAACAACATATTGTAAAAAATTTTACAATTGGAGATAAATTAGTTTTTTTAGGTAATGTTATTGGATTCGGTGATCATTCTAAAGAAACTTTATCTAGCGTCGTAAATTTAAGAAACTTTTTATTATCAAAGTTTTTTTTAAATCCAGAAGATGTTGTTTTTTTAAGAGGCGCTCAAGAAGAGATGTTTTTAAAACTTTTACAATTGGAAACAGCGCCTAATCCATTAGACATTATTAGATGGATGTTTGAACATGGTGTAGATCAGACATTGTTATCATACGGTATTAGCAAGGATAAAATTATTGATATTGCTAATCAAGGGACATTATCAATAAACCGTTGGACAAAATCTCTAAATAAAATTGTAAAAAATATTCCTGCACATAATGAATATTTTTTACATTTAAAACACGCTGCTTTTAGTAATTCCAAAAAAATATTATTTGTAAATAGGGGTGTAGATGTTTCTAGACCGCTATCTGCTCAAAATGATTGTTTTTGGTGGGGGTATCAAAATTTTTCAAAAATTGATAAGCCGTATAAATCTTTTACTAAAATTGTGAGAGGATATTCATCTTCAACTAATAATTTTTTAGATAATAATAAAAAAGATGTAGTATGCTCTTTATATATTCCACCATTAGAAAGTAAAAAAATTATGGGAGGATTATTTAATAATGATGGTGAGATTTTAGACCTTTTTGAATCAAAATAGATAGTTATGCATATCTAAAACTAAAATAAATTATTTTTTATTTGATAAAGATTTATTTTTTCTTAGAGTACATTAAACAAAATATTATTGATGAAAAAAATTTTTTTTATTTTTATTTTATTAATTACTTCAAACGTTGCCGCTGATGGCTATGATGTTTTTGGAGTAGGATTGTATGATATAAAATTTGATGGGAGCAATACTAATCAAGCTCTTGATATTAGATACGAAAGGAGATTTGATAATTCAATATTAGAAATTGGTCCTGAGAGTTATGATTTTTTTAATTTAAAACCTTTTGCTGGTTTTGAAATTACATCTGATTCAGCAACTTATTTCTTAGTTGGCGTCTATGTAGAAGATAATATAGGCACTTTATTTACAAACAAATCTTCAAATTTTATTATCACTCCTAGTTTTGGTGCAGGTTATTATGATGATGGAGATGGAAAAAAACTGGGAAATGAAATTGAATTTAGAACAACATTAGAGTTAAGCTATCAATTACAAAATAAAAATAGAATAGGTTTATCTTTTGGTCATATTTCAAATGCTAACTTAGGCGACAAAAACCCGGGTACAGAGATACTAAGCTTATCATTTCAGAGACCTTATTAATTGCTAATTAGTTTTTCATTTGCAACAAAATTTAAAAAAATTTTTTCTAAAACATCTAAATTATTATTTTGCATTTTTGATTGAATATCTGATTTAAATTTTTTGCTATTTGGAACGTTAAAAAATATCTTTAGTAAGGGACTTAACAATCTAAATATCGAATCTTTTTCATTATGAATTTTAATATAATCAAAATAATTAGATATAATTTTTTGATAAAAAATATTTTGTTTTTTTAAATTATAAATCTCTTTATCAACTCTTAATAAGCAAAACGGATTATTTTGAATTAATCTACCTATCATTACTCCATCGTAATCTTTTAAAAGTAGTTTTGCTTCTTCGATACTATTTATACCCCCGTTAATAATAAATTGAATTTTTGGAAACTCATTTTTAATCTTTTTTACAAAATCATAATTAAGAGGTGGAATCGTTCTATTTTTACTTGGACTGAAGTTGCTTAAAATCGCGTTTCTTGCATGAACATAAATAGTATTAATACCACTTTTTGTTATTTCATTAATAAAATTGTAAAAAAATTCATAATTAAATTCTTTACCTAAACCAATTCTGCATTTAATTGATACTTTAATATTTGTTGAGCTCACCATAGATTCTAAACAATTTCTTACTAGGTGTTTATCTTTCATCAAACATGCTCCAAAACTTCCTTTTTGAACTGCTTTACTAGGACATCCAACATTTAAATTTATTTCATCATAGTTATAAGTTTCTGCAATTTTACTACATATTGCAAGTTCTTTTAAATCTGATCCACCGACCTGGAGCGCAACTGGATTTGAATTGTTGTTATCAATTATAAAATCTTTATTTTTTGAATGTATCATTGTTTTAGCTGGAATCATTTCAGAAAACAAAAAAGCTTTTTTAGATAAAATTCTATATAGTTTTCTTGCATGAGGAGTAGTGTAACCCATCATAGGAGCAACACAAAATTTTCTGATATTATTCATAGATTAATTTATTATTTATAAGATATTATTTATAATTAGTTTAAATTCAATTAATTAAATAATATATATTTGAATTATTATAATGAAAAAAGATACTTTTATCATATTTTTTTGGCCGGCAATTTCTTCATTATTATTTTTTATATTCGCTTTATATATAATGTTAGAAGGCCACTTGCATGAGGATATATATATAAATTTAAATTATGCTAAAAATATTGCTAATGGAGATGGAATTATTTTTTTTGAAGGAGGACCAAGAACAGAGGCAGTTTCAGATTTTCTTTTTACTATCTTGGTATCTTTTATTGCTTTTTTTGGTATAGATCTTGGAATTGCCTCAGCACTACTAAATAGCTTAGGTGCATTTTTGATCACATACATTTCTATTTTAGTTTGTAGACAAAATAATAATTTTTTGAATATTCAATTAATTGGTTTAGGATCAACTATACTTCTAATAGGATCGCCTATAATTGCTAACAGTATTGGAGGTTGGAGCACTCTTTTATACTCTGGCCTTATAACTCTTATCTTTTTTATACTTTGGAAATCAGATTTAAATAAACTTTATTTAATACCATGGTTAGGATTATTTTTATCACTATATAGGCCTGACGGAGTTGTTGTCGGCATTGCTTCATGTTTTGTTGCTCTTTATTTAATATTTTCAAACAAAAACAATCAAATAAAGAAATTTATACTAAACTCTTTATTTGCAGCAATTTGTGGAATAATTTATTTGATATGGAGATACTATTACTTTGGTTTAGTTCTTCCTCTACCTTTTTATGTCAAAACTAATTATGAAACTCAAATTCCAGGTTTAAATGATACAATTCGTTGGTTTTTAAATATCGCTCCATTTATTCCATCTTTATTACTTATCCCTTTATTAAATAAAGATACAAAAAGGTTTTTTATTAGCTTATTACCATTTGTTTTATTAATTTTATCTTTCATATTCATAAATCCATTACAAAATTATGGATTCAGATACCAAAATTCTACTTTTGGAATTTTTATAGTCCTATACTTATATTTTATAAGTTACTTCTTTAATGTTTTATACATAAATCTAAAAGACAATAAGTTGTATAAATTTTTTTCTATTTTAATAGTTTGTATTTTATTATCTTTTAATTCTTTATATATTGCAAGATGGGCCCTCGAGTGGGAATTGAGATTTCTTACAAGCAACGATTTGGTTAATCATTTTTCATTTCAACTAAGAAATAAAACTAATATAAATTCAAAAATAGCTCTAACAGAAGCCGGTAAATTTCCTTATTGGGCAAATGGTCAAATACTTGATTTAGTAGGCCTTAATTCAAAAGATGTAGCTATTAATGGCTTAGATTATTCGAAAGTAGAAAAATTTAGACCTGAGATATTTTTTTTACATACTGTTCGAACGATAAAGACAGATCAATGCTTAGAACAAGAGTATAAAAAGATTACAACACAAGAATTAACGAATTATAGACTTAGCCAGTCAATAAATTGGAAACAATTAGCGCAACCTAATATGAGAGCACCTGGAGTCGCTATGGATTATATAATTAATAATGATTTTCACATTTATCTTTTTTGTTTTGATAATGAGTATACTCACCTTTTTGCATTCAACGAAAAGAGTAACTTAGAAGTTAAATTTGTTAATAAAAAATTAAAAGAACTTGGAGATGGAAAATATAATTATTCATATTTCGATATGGTAAAGATTTTAAATTCAGAAAAAAAATTATAATGAATAATTTTTTTTGGTTAGCATCGTATCCAAAAAGTGGAAATACTTGGGTAAGAGCAATATTATCAAGTTTATTTTTTGCAAAAGATTATAATTTTGACTTTTCTTTATTTGATAAAATAACAAACTTTGATTCTTATGAAAATTTTAATTTTATAAAAGATAAGAATATTAAGGACTTTAATAATTTACAAAATTTATCAATAATTTCAAAATATTGGACTGAAGCACAGAAAAGATTAAAGTCAAAAAAAAAATATGCTATTTATAAAACTCATAGCTGTAATGTCTCAATAGATAACTTTATTTATGCAGATTACAAAGAATCTGATGGGTTAATTTACATCATAAGAGATCCTAGAGATCTAGTAATATCATATTCAAAACACTACAGAAAAAGTTTGGATGAATCGATTAATGATATGACAAATCAAAATTTTACTATAACAAACTCTACTCCTGAAAAAACTTTTCATTCAATATTAATTAGTAGATGGGATTTACATTATAAAACTTGGAAAAATTTAAATGTTCCAAAAATTTTAATTAGATATGAAGATCTTATATATGATACAAAAAAAACTATTAGTTTAATTATAGATTTTTTTATTAAGAATTATAATTTTAAATTTAATAATATAGAATCTGGAATAGATAAAATAATTGAAACCACTAGTTTTAATAAATTAAGAAATCATGAAAAAAAATATGGCTTTAATGAAGCTTCATATTTTTATTTTAAAGACGGTAAAGCAGAGTATTTCTTTAGAAAAGGTGTTGCAGGTACATGGAAAAATATTTTGTCTAAGAATCAAGCATCACTTATAGAAAGTCAATTTAAAAACACAATGGAAGAAATAGGCTATCTATAAATTCATAAATATTTTTCAATTATATTATTTGCTACATAAATAGATCCGCTTAAACTTAAATGCCCATAATCATAAGTAATAAGATTATCATTTTTAGGAGTCTTATCTAGAAACATTAGACAACTTCCATTTCTGCAAAAATGATCAATTAAAGAAATATAAATTAAATTTTCATTGTCTGTTAATATTTTTTTTAATTTTTTATCTTCAGCAAGAATATATTTATCCATTCCAATATTAATATAATCATTTTTAAATAAATTATTTTTTGCAATTATTAAGGGTAAGCTAGATGTTCTCTGTGGCGTAGGCCCCACAACTATTATTTTTTTCACACCATTTTTTTTTGCAAACTCTGAAATTTCATTAAAATTAGTTAAACTATGATAATTCCATTGTGCTAAAATTAAGATTTCATTCACAGATGTTTCAATGATTTTTTTCGCAAAATTGTTATGTCTGTCACAACCAAGATGTTGTGTAATTTTCATGTTTGGCTTACATCCAGCTGACCATATATTTTTAATGAAATATTTTTTATTAAAAATCTTTTTTAAACCTGGGACAAGTGCATTGGCATGAGAGTCACCCCAAACAAGTATAGAAGGCTTATCAGAATTATTTTCATAACAACTTTTGTCTATTGATGATTTTGTATAGGTACTATCAAAAAAAGCGCATATAAGAGATTCATCACTTAGTTTCTTAATTATTTCTTCACCTTTATAATTATCAAGAAATAGCTTTCCCTCTTGTGATATTAATTTTTTATTATGAATGTTATCAACGAAAGTTAAAAATACTGCAATTAATAATAAAATAAACCATGATACAAAAGCAATTATAAATATTTGTTTTTTTTCTATAAAATTTTTTTTTCTAAAAGGCTGTTCAATAAATTTCCAACTTAAAAAAGCAAAAACAAAAATAAATAAAATTAATATTAATTTTCCATAATTTTCAAAACTGAATACTAATTTATCACTGAAAAAAACAAATAATGGTTGATGAATTAAATAAGCAGAATAGGAAATCAAACCTATTAAAACTAATTGTTTATTTGATAATAAAATATTTATTAGAGTTCCTTTTTGAGCAAAGAAAATTATTA
>MDTG01090121.1_pt1 | contig 10728 bp, 8 predicted proteins | sample 811421 | NCBI WGS metagenome assembly MDTG01 (sample SAMN05326645, study PRJNA326480) | marine metagenome | isolation source: seawater | place: Pacific Ocean: South East | collected 2011
AATCAAAGAAGAATTAAACTATTTATCATCAAAACTTTTTAGTGATATTCGTGAAGTTTCAATTGATGATCTAATAAACTCAGATGTTGTTGAAGAAGTTTCAGTCGAAGATGAAGAACGATATCTGTCAACTTTCTCCGATATAAGCGAGAAAGAAATTATTTCTGGTCGTGTAATAGGGATGAACGAAAAAGAAGTATTAATAGATATTGGTTTTAAATCAGAAGGCATAATTAGTCGTAATGAATTTAATGAAGATGCCCTTCCTGAAGTTGGTGAAAAGTTAGATGTTTTCTTAGAAAAAATGGAAGATGAAAGTGGTAAAACTGTTTTGTCAAAAGAAAAAGCAGACTTCTTTCGTCGTTGGGTTGAATTAAGGAATATTCATGAGACTGGTGAAATTATTACTGGTCGTATTGTTCGAAGAATCAAAGGTGGAATGGTAGTTGATCTTAATGGAGTTCAAGCTTTTCTTCCTGGATCTCAGATAGATGTTAGACCGGTTAAAGATTTTGATCGATTTATTGATACAGATTTAGATTTACGAGTAGTTAAATTTAATGAATTTAGAAAAAATATTGTCGTTTCTCACAAAGCTATTCTAGAAGAAAGTCTTGCTGAGAAAAGAGATGAATTATTTCTTAATCTTGAAGTCGGTAAAGTTGTTGAGGGTCGAGTTAAAAATATTACTGATTTTGGAGTTTTTGTAGACTTGGGTGGAATAGATGGATTGCTACATATAACAGACTTAAGCTGGGGTCGAATAAACCATCCATCTGAATTAATTGGAATGGATGATACACTCAATGTTAAGATAATTGACTTTGATAAAGAGAAAAAACGTGTTTCACTTGGACTTAAGCAATTAACACCTCATCCATGGGTAAATGTTGCTGATCAGTATCCTGAAGGCGCTAAAGTAAATGGAAAAGTAGTTAGTATGACCAATTATGGTGCATTTATTGAGATTGAGCCGGGCGTTGAAGGTTTAGTTCATGTTTCTGAAATGTCATGGACAAGGCATGTCAAAAACCCTTCTGAGATATACTCACTTGGTGATGAAGTTGAAGCTGTTGTACTTTCAATAGATTCAGATGAACACAAGATTAGTTTGGGAGCTAAACAATTATTAGATGATCCATGGAGTCAAATTGAAGAAAAATACACTGTTGGTACAGTAGTCCCTGGAAAAATTATTAACTTAACTCAATTTGGTGCTTTTGTTGAACTTGAGGAAGGTATTGATGGCTTAATTCATGTTTCGGATTTTTCATGGACTAAGATAATTAGACATCCGAAAGAGATTGTTGAAAAAGCACAAGAAATAGAAGTTCGTATTTTAGAGGTTTCTAGGGAAAGTAGACGTATTTCACTTGGTTTAAAGCAAGTAGAGGAAGATCCTTGGCCAGAATTAGTTAAAATTTTTGAAACAGGAAAAGAAGTAGAAGGTGAAATAGTTCGAATACTTGATAAAGGTTTAATTTTACAACTTGAGCAAGAAGTTGAAGGCATTATACCATTTGGTCGACAATCAAGACGACAAAGAAAAGAATTCTCAACTAAATATAAGATAGGTCAAGTTATTAGTGGCTCGGTAATGGAAGTTAAGCCTGAAGATAAAAAAGTCATTATTTTTGTTGACGAAATCAGTTCAGATTTGTCATTAGAAAAAGATGATGTAAAAGAATTTTTAGAAAAACAATCTGCTCCTGAAGGCGAAAAAATACAAATTCCTATCGATAGTTCAGAAAAGAATGATTTAGAAAATACCGAACAAGGTATTGAATCAGCTGAAGAATAATTTCTGGTAAGTATTTTGTTTTAATTATGGGGAAGGGCTATAAATTTAATAATCTTAAGGCCTTCCTATCATGGCAAAAAATAGGAATCCGTTTAGGTGCAATTTCTTTGGCGAGTCTTCTTTGGATTTTTGTGATTAGTGAAAACATATATCTTATGGTTGTAGATATGCCAGTTGAAGCTCGAAACTTACCAGCTCAACATGCTTTAAAAGAAGAAGTACCAGAGTATGCTAAAGTACGATTAAGAGGTACTGGTAGGTCTCTATTTAAAACTATTTTATTAAGCCGATTTATTCCTGGTTTTAAATTAGTTTTAGATCTTGAAAGGATATCTGAAGAGTATGATTTTATTTTAAACGATTACTTTGAAAGATATCCGCAAAAAGTTTCTATACCTTCAAATTTTGACGTTAGTTATGTTGAAGTAATATATCCTAAGTCAATTCATATTAGCTTGGATGAATACAAAGAAAAGTCGGTTTTAGTTGTGCCAAAAATACAAATTGAAACAGCTCCAGGCTTCGTCATTGTGGGAAAACCTAAAATTTATCCAAACAAAGTTAAAATAGCAGGTTCAAGAAATATTGTTGAAACTATATCTTATGTTGAAACCATATCCGATACTATAATTAATTCTAATTTACCAATTTCAATTAATTTATCTTTAAAATCAGAAAGGGGTGAACTTTTAGAGTATACTCCAAAGACTGTATCTTTTAAGCAAAGTATTCAATCAATTAGTGAAAGAATAATAAGTGAAATACCAGTTCAAATCTTAAATGTAGAGCCAGATATTCAAGCTTTTGTAAGTCCACAAACAGTATCATTAACTGTAATTGGTGGATCTGATTATATCGCAAATTTGAAACCAGAAAACTTGGTTGTATCAGTTGATTTTAATGACTGGAATTCAAAAAAACAATTTTATGATCTAAATGTAAAAACATCAGAAGATGTAATTAGTTGGATGGATTTATCTCCTCAAAATATTGAATTAGTAGTGACGAAGAGGGCTAATTGATCGTACTTGGGATTGAGACATCCTGTGATGAAACTGCTGTAGCAGTCTCTAAGGATTATACTATTTTACATTCAGAAGTAAGTACTCAAGCTATTCATAGAAAATTTGGTGGAGTGGTACCTGAAATAGCTTCTCGTGAGCACGAAAAGTTATTGAATTACATGGTTCATCATACTTTGAATAAAGTAAAAATATCAAAATCAGAAATTGAAGGTATAGCTGTAACTCAAGGTCCAGGACTATCTGGCACACTAATAACGGGGACATCTTTTGCTAAAGGCCTTGCCCAGGGACTTAATTGTAAAATAATTGGTGTAAATCATTTAGAGGCACATATTTTTGCAAATTTTCTTGCTGATCCTAATTTAAAATATCCCTTTATTTGTCTTTTAGTTTCAGGAGGTCATACTCAAATTTGGCTTGTTAAAGGATTAAATGAGTATGAGTTAATGGGTGAGACTAGAGATGATGCAGCTGGTGAAGCTTTTGATAAGGGTGCAAGAATTCTTGGTCTTGGGTATCCTGGTGGCCCTGAAATAGAAAAACACTCAAAAATAGGCGATGGAACATCAATTGTTTTTCCAAGACCTTTGATGAAAAATAACAATTTAGAGTTTAGTTTTAGTGGCCTTAAAACATCTCTGCTTTATTTTACAGAAAATGATGCATCATTTTCTAAAAATGATGTGGCTGCTAGTTATCAAGCTGCAATAATTGATGTTCTCATAACAAAGTTAAAATGGGCTATGGAAAAAACTGGTTGTAATACATGTGTTGTTGCAGGTGGTGTAGCTTCTAATCAAATTTTAAGAGACGTAGCTAATCAAACAATGAAAAATAAAAAAGTTATTTTTCCCGAACTCTCACTATGTACTGACAATGCTGCTATGATTGCTTATTTAGGAGAAATATATTTACAAAAAGGTATATCCTCTCCAATTGATTTCTCGGTTTTACCTAATATGAAATTAGTTTGAGCTATGAATTTTCGTTTGTTGCATGCATTCGATTCAATATTTTTATTTGGAATTATATTTGGTTTAGGATTAATGTACTATTTATATACTATTTTAAAAGATAAAGAATGGTATAAAACATTAATTTTCTTAAGAATAATAATTTTAATTAATTTATTTTTTTTACTTCTTAATCCCGTAATAATAATTAATTCAAAAAAAGATAAAAATTTAGATTGGGCTATTTTTGTAGACAATTCAGCCAGTATAAAAAATCACAAAACTCCTTCAATTAATGCTATTAAATCAGGTTTAAGTGAAATAAGAAGCAAATTTATAGATGAAGATATCCCATTTCAATTTTATTTATTTGATCAGAAGATAAATAAAATAAATAGTAATGTTATTGAATCTATTGATGGTAGTGGAGCAACAACAGATATAGGAAATCTCTCAAGGGAAATACAAAAAAAATCACAAGACTTTGCTGGAGCGATTATATTTTCGGATGGTATAATAACAGAAGGCGCTAGTCCAAATGATGAATTAAAAAAAACTAAAATTCCAATACATACTGTTGGTATTGGAGAAAATAGTGGATTAGTAGATGTTTCTATTGAATCTATTGATGTTCCAACTGTTGTTTTGAAAAATAAAGCTTTTAATGTTCGTGCGATTATTCAATCCTTAGGAAATATTAAAGAAAGATTAAGTGTATCAATTTATTATGAAGAAAAATTACTGAGTTCTAAATATATTCGTCTTTTAGGTGAAGGGTCAAAAAAAGATATCAATTTTAGATTCAAGCCAGAAAAAATAGGACAACAAAAGTATGAAGTGAGAGTTTCATCAATAAAGGATGAAATAAATATTATTAATAATCGCCAAAATTTTAACGTTTTAGTTCTTAAAGATAAATATAAAGCTGCATTAATAACAGGAAGTCCAAATAAAAATACATCTATTGTTAAAAAAATACTAAAAAATAATCCAAGAATTGAACTTGAACACTTTGTAAGAATGAATGAAATTAAATTTAAACCAGAAATAAAATTGTTTTGGTCAACTTCATATGATCTAATTATTTTTGATAATTATCCAATTAAGCCTCTTTCTGAAAACTTTATTCGCATTTTAGGAAAAAAATTATTATCTCAAAAATCAGCAATAATGTTAATAGTTGGACCTAATCAAAAAAATAATTCGTTAGATGGAATTACATCATTTTTAGGTGCTACTACAATAGATACTCTAAATGATTCAGAGCCTTTGTTCTGGCAATTTATTAATAGTGATTTTTCTTATCAATTAGATTTACCCCCATTAATACAAAAATATAGTTTTGTTGGTAAGGGTTCTCTTTCGGATTCATTGGCAATATTTGATTCTGGTTCACCTTTATGGCTAAAAAATCAAATTGGAGAAACTAGATCTACAATATTTAATGCAGTAGATATTCATTCTTTATACCACTATAAAATTGAAGATTCTAAAAATAATATCTTATCTGAAACTCTAAATCATTCCATAGGTTGGTTATTAAAATCTGATGGAGGCAATGAAAAATATTTCAGGTTAAATAAAAATCTATATCAACAAGGAGAAATTGTATATATTACTGGCACGCAACCATTCAATAATAGAAACGAAAATCGATTAATTAATATTCAAATAAATAAGGATGGATCTAGCTTAATTTCAAAAGAAATAATTTTTAATATTGAGTCTAACCGTTGGGAGGGAAAATTTAGAGCTCCATCTAAAGGGCAATACGATTTTGAAATATTGTTTAGTTCAAATGATGAAGTAATTCAAAATGGTAAATTTGAAGTTGTTGAAAGTCAAATTGAATTAAGCAATGTATATCTAAATGAAAAATTATTAAAATTTATATCAAGTGAATCAAATGGTGTCTATTATAATTGGAATCAAAGAGGAGAGTTATTCAATTCAATTTCAAAAGAAGTTAAAAGTGAAATAAAAGCAAATTTTATAAGGTTAAGTCAAAATAAGTTATTTTTATTATTCATTTTATTTCTTTTGGTATCTGAATGGATTGTAAGAAAGACTAAAGGTTTATCATAATTAAATTGTAGATAAGAAAAAATGAAAAAAATTACAATTATAGGTACAGGATATGTTGGTCTAGTAACTGGTGCTGGTATTTCTGAATTTGGACATAATGTAACTTGTGTTGACATTAATAAAAATAAAATAAAAGAATTAAATCTTGGTAAAATCCCTATTTATGAACCAGAATTAAATACCATTATTGAAAGAAACAAATTTAAAGATAGATTAAAGTTTAGTAGTATTATAGACGAATCTATAAAAGAGTCTGAAATTATTATTATTGCCGTTGGAACACCGCAAGGTGAAAATGGTGCTTCAGATCTTACAGCTATAGAGAATGTTGCAAAAACTATTGGAAAAAACTTAAATAAATATAAAATTATTTGTACAAAAAGCACTGTTCCTGTCGGCACAGGAAAAAGGATAGAAGAGATTATTAAATTAAATAGTAAATCTATAAAATTTGATTATGTTTCAAACCCTGAATTTTTGAGAGAGGGTGCAGCTGTAAGTGATTTCCTCATTCCTGACCGTATTGTTATTGGATCACGATCAAAAAAAGCATTTAAAATAATGCAAGATGTTTATAGACCACTTTTCTTAAATGAAACACCAATAATTAATACAAGTGTTGAAACTGCAGAAATGATAAAATATGCCTCAAATGCTTTTTTAGCTTTAAAGATTAGCTATATAAATGAGATTGCTAATCTATGTGATAAAGTTGGTGCTGATGTTCATATTGTTTCAAAAGGAATGGGTCAAGATGGTAGAATTAGTCCAAAATTTTTACATCCAGGACCAGGATTTGGTGGCTCATGTTTTCCAAAGGATACATTAGCATTGGTTAATTCAGGTATAGAGAATAATGTTAAAATGAACACAATTGAAGCAGCAATTAAAACCAATAATAAACAAAAACTTCGAATGGTTGCCAAATTAAAATCTTTATTAAATAATAAAATAAAAAATAAAACTATTACCGTTCTTGGTTTGTCATTTAAACCTCAAACTGATGATATTAGAGATGCTGCTTCAACCATTATTATTCCTAAATTAATTAGAGAAGGAGCGATAATTAATGCTTATGATCCAGTAGCTATGATTAATTTTAAATCTCTTAAATTGGATATAAATTACTTTGATAATTGGCAGGATGCATCAAGAGATGCAGATGCTGTAATTTTATTAACAGAATGGAATGAATTTAGAGGAATAGATCTTTCAAAATTAAAACTTTTACTTAAAACACCCACAGTTTTAGATACAAAAAATATTTTAAGTATTAAAGAGCTTCAGGCTCTTGAATTTAATTATGATAATGTTGGCCGAAAGGCAATTAATTGAAATTTGAATCAACTGCCATACCAGGAGTAATGAAAATTCACCCAGAAATTCATAAAGATAACCGCGGTTATCTTTTTGAATCATTTAAGGAAGATGAGTTTGAAGATAACAACCTTCAAATAAATTTTGTCCAAGATAATCAAGCCAAATCTTCAAAGGGCGTTTTGCGTGGACTTCACTATCAACTAAATTATCCACAAGGAAAACTAGCATGGGTTACCTTAGGAAAAGTTTTTGATGTTGCAGTTGATATCAGAAGAGGTTCTCCTTCATTTGGCCAGGTAATAACAACACTTTTAGATGATGAATCTCATATGAGATTTTATGTTCCTCCTGGATTTGCACATGGTTATTATGTTTTATCCGAGGAAGCTATTTTTAATTATAAATGTACTGATTTTTATCATCCAGAAGACGAATATGGAATTAAATGGAATGACCCATCAATTAATATTGAATGGGGTGAAGGTGATAAAGTTATATCTAATAAAGATGCTACTCACTCATATTTAAATGAAATAAATGAAGATTTTTTACCAATCTTTAGCTAAAAGTAAATGATATCAATTGAATTAATAAGAAAAGAACCCGAGCTTGTTAAAAAAAGATTATCTCTTAAAGACAGCTCAATTTCTTTAGAATCTATTCTTGAATTAGATAAAGAATATAGGTTGAATCTTTCAAAAGCAAATAATCTACGTTCAAAACGTAATAAAGTATCGGAAGATATAGCCAAAGCAAAAAAAAATGGCTTAGATACCGATAAAGAAATTTTAGAAATGCGTAAAGTTGGTGAGGATATCAAGTCGATTGAGTTGAAAGTAAATAAATTGAAAGAATCCTTAGATTTAAACCTACTTATTTTACCAAATTTACCAAATGAGTCTGTTCCAAAAGGTTTAGATGAAACCAATAATAAAGTTATTCGTGAATGGGGTGAAAATAAAAAAATAAATTTTGAAATTAAATCTCATCTAGAATTAGGTACTAAACTCAACTTGTTTGATTTTGAGCGAGGTGCCAAAATCTCCGGTTCTGGCTTCCCACTGTTTATGGGTAAGGGTGCAAAGTTGGAGCGCGCTCTAATCAATTATATGCTAGATATCCAAACTAACAAGCATGGTTATAAAGAAATTTTTCCACCTTTTTTAGTAAAACCTTCTGCACCAAATACAGTTGGTCAATTACCAAAGTTTTCTGAAGATATGTATTTTTCAGAAAAAGATAATCTTTGGCTTATCCCAACAGCAGAAGTTCCACTTACTAACATTCACTCTGATGAAATACTTTCTGAAGATCAACTTCCAATTTGTTATACTGCTTACTCTGCATGCTTTCGTCGCGAAGCTGGTTCTTACGGTAAAGACACTCGAGGATTCTTAAGAGTACATCAATTTAATAAGGTTGAATTAGTTCAGTTTGTTAAACCTGAAAAATCATATGAAGCTCTTGAATTATTGACAACTCATGCAGAATACATTTTACAATCATTAGGTTTAAAATATCGATTAGTAGAGCTTTGTACTGGTGACTTAAGTTTTTCAGCTTCGAAATGCTATGATTTAGAACTTTGGGCACCTGGTGAACAAAAATGGCTAGAAGTCTCTTCATGTAGTAACTTTGAAGATTTTCAAGCTAGGCGGGGGAATATTCGATTTAGAAGAGAATCTGACAATAAAGTTGAGCTACTTCATACAATTAATGGTAGTGGTTTAGCAACGCCAAGATTACTAGTTGCTCTTCTTGAATCTTATCAAAACGAAGATGGTTCTATATCAATCCCTGAGCCTTTACAGTCATATTTTGGTTCGGAGGTTATAGATTAGACTTTTTCCATTTTGGTTTTTATTTAATGTTGTCTTTTGGACAATTATTTTTTCTTTAATAGGTATCCTTGGATCAATTTTTGAATGGCGTGGAAAATTTTTTGGATGGATTGGACAAAAATGGGCAAGAACTTTACTAAGAATTGGATCAGTAAAATATTCAGTTCATGGAATAGAAAATTTAAAAAAAGATGCTAATTATGTTTTTGCATCAAATCACGAATCTGCATTAGATATACTTTTAGTTTTTGCAGCCTTGCCTTATCATATTGTTTTTATTTCTAAAATTGAGTTAAAAAGAGTTCCATTATTTGGTTTAGCTATGATTGCTGGGGGGCATTTTTTTGTAGATAGAAGTAACCATAAAAAATCAATAGAATCTTTAGAAAAAGCAAAAATTTCAATGAAAAATAATCCACGATCAATTATTCTTTATCCTGAGGGTACTCGTTCAATTGATGGATCAATCCAACCCTTTAAAAAAGGTGGACTTGTATTGGCTATGAATATGGGAGTTCCTGTTGTTCCTATTGCAATGTGTGGAACAAGAGAAGCTATGCCAAAAAACGGGTTAACATTAAATAAACATCCTTTAGAACTACAAATAGGAACTCCAATTGAAACATCAGAGATTAAGTACGAAGAAAGAAATGAACTTGTGGATGAAGTTAGAAATTCAGTAATTAGATTAAAATCTGAGTGGTATGCAAAAAATAATCAAAACAATCCTAATGAACTTACCCAAAACAAAAATATTTAATTCTTCAGAAGCAAAATCCATAATTTTTGACTATAGAAATAAAGGGAAAAAGGTAGTTTTTTCAAATGGATGCTTTGATATTATTCACAAAGGTCATGAAACCTATTTGAAAGCCGCAAGAGAGCTTGGAGACTTCCTAATAATTGGATTGAATTCAGATTCTTCAGTTCAACAATTAAAAGGTTTAAATCGTCCAATTATTGATCAAAGTAATCGTGCAATAAATCTTCTAAAGTTAGACTTTGTTGATGCTGTCACTATTTTTAGCGAACCAACTCCTAAAAAATTAATTCATGAATTAACTCCTGATTTCATTGTTAAAGGAGGTGATTATAAACCTGAAGAAGTAGTTGGTGGGGATTATGTCCAATCTTATGGAGGAAAAGTTGTTATACTACCATTTGTTCCAGGCTATAGCACAACAAATATAATTATGAACAGGAAGGGAAAAGACTTGACTGACGGAGAAGGCTCCAGCTAATTTCGCCATCTTAAATTACTCTAAATATAAATGATACAGACATTTACACGAATTTTATTAACCCTTATTACTTTGATTAGTATAACCTTAGCTCAAACTGATAAAAAAGAAGAGCAGTTATATCAAAATGGTAATCAATTAGATATTAGTAGGAATAGGTTACCAGAGTTATTAGAAGATGCAAAAGTTCTTTTATCGGACGCCTTTATTTCTGATGTAATGTCAGATACCTTAGAAGTCATCTATAGTCTAAATCGAATTTTTGATCTTTTATCAGAAGCAGATCAGTACGGTGAAATGGATGATGAAGATCAAGAAGAGTTTGATCGATTTGAAACATCCCTTGTTGAATTATATACAAAAAGATTTAATACTTTAGATAAGATGGATGCGGCTATTACAGCTGGTAATATGCGTAGAGATATTACTTCAATGACGGAACCTTTAGAAGTAGAAATGGGT
>MDTG01303640.1_pt1 | contig 10728 bp, 8 predicted proteins | sample 811421 | NCBI WGS metagenome assembly MDTG01 (sample SAMN05326645, study PRJNA326480) | marine metagenome | isolation source: seawater | place: Pacific Ocean: South East | collected 2011
AATGATTGAATTTGATTGTTTTATGGTTCGAGGATCGAATCCAAATATCGAGTTCCCGAACAAGAGCTCCCAGGCTACATGTCCTGCTGCATTGCAGATTGTGTCGGGATCTACTTCTGTAGCTCCTAGGTGATTGAAAAGTCTATTAGGAAAAGCGTACCCCATCAAAGATAAGGTTCCCGAGTAGTGAGTATGCAGAATTGAGCTGGGGCCGGAGTCTGCGATCGCTTTTTGCATTTTCTTAGCGATTTCCGCTAAGGCTTCTTCCCAAGAAATTGGCGAGAAGCTTCCAGTGCCCTTCAAGCCTACAGCCTTCATCGGGTGCAACAGGCGTTTTGTGGGGTCTTGCCAAACCCCATTGTATGCTAGGGCGCACTTAGAACATAGTTTGCCCTTGGCTATCGGATGATCGGGATCTCCTACAATCCGATGTCTGCCGTCGCTGCGTTTTTCAACGATTATTCCGCATCCATCGTAGCAATCTCGAGGACAATTTGTCTTTATTGTGGATATCATTTTTTGCTCCGTTCTTTTTAATTTTACTAAAAAAGATTTGTATACAATACGGCCTAGAAAAAAATAACTAAATATGCAGAGGTTCTTAGCTTGTTCTATTTTTTTAATTATCTCTTCAGCGACTCTTCTTGATAACCAGTTGAAACACTGTTGGGAAGGATTGGTATTCAAAGAAATAAGCCCTAGAGAGCGATTTGTTAATGCTTTTGGCAAATTCTTGTTAGTTGATTCTGTGCTTCATTTCCAAACTCAATTCGTGTAATAAATCCGAAACGCTTAATGCGCGTGCTCGCGCAAATTCTTTGCCAGCCCAAAGGCTTAAATACTCTCCGTTTTTGTTAGCATTCGCGAATGCCCTTAATTTACTGGTTAATGTATTTTGAATGGGAAAAGGCAAAATGTGTTTACCCTTCATATGGATGGTAAACTCGTTTTGTATAGACCTGGCCCATCTGCCTGAAAAGCCTCTTGTGAATTCAGTAGGACGTTTTTTTTTCTCTAAAACATAATTTTTGTAAGTCGTGCTTGTTCCTGCTTCGTGACAGCATAGAAAAGCGGTTCCCATCTGAACGCCTGCAGCGCCAGATTTAAGATATTTTCGAATATCATAGCCATCCATGATCCCGCCTGCAGAAATTATTGGTAAGCTGAACTTTTCTTTGAGTAATCCCAGAAGTTTCAGAGAGGTCATTTTTGTCTCAAAATCTGCATCTTGAAAGTAACCTAGGTGTCCGCCGGCCTCGGAACCTTGAGCGATGAAGAAGTCTATTCCCGCACGAAAAGCGAGCTCGGCGTTTCTTATGTTTGTGACAGTAACGCCTATAGTGATGCCGAGGGATTTAGCTTGAGTAATAATCTGCTCATCTGGAACTCCGAAGTGGAAGGTAAGAATTTCGGGTTTCTCCCTCCAGATGGGTTCTAATTGAGCTTTAAGCGAAGGATTATAAGGAGGTTGTATAGAGTCGTTTTCTGTGTCGAAGTTGATAGGTAGTTCTTTTAAAGACCTGACCGCTTTTTGAAATTCTATATTTTTATTTTTATCAATTTCCGGAAAAACGAAAAAGTTAGCATTTATCGGATTTTTAGTGATTTTACGTGCATTTCGCAACTTTTTTTTTATTTCAGTGGCGGAACAGTAAGCAAATCCAAAACTCCCTATACCACCAGCTTCTGACACTGCTCCTACTAAACTGGCTGTAGTTACTCCTCCTGCCATGGGAGCTTGGATGATTGGTAGCTGGTTGTTGAAACCTAACATTCTTAATTTATAACCATTTCTCTGAACTTAGTCTATAGTCTATTAGAGAAATATATGCTGAATGAAATTGTATCTTGATTAAAAAAATTGATTGAAAATGACAAGTTAAAAAAACAATAGACTCTCAGATGAAGTTGCCTCTTGATTAATCGTGTAGGTAGGTCTGTGCATATCCTCTGATGATGCGACAGGTTTTTTTCTTTGTCCTTATTAAAGTAAAAAGACTACGAGGATGTTTCCGATAAGAATAGCTATAGTTAAAATCACAGTGAAGGTATGTAGAACTTTAAATCTGATAGTGTCGCCAGAATCTCGAAAACGGTTTAAAGTTGGTATCAATAGATACGATGTAACCGCTGCAGCTAAAGAGAATGCTCCCAGCGCGGTTATCCAGCCATCTAGCTTTGAGATTAAAGAGAAACATAAAGAAGTAAGGCTAACCAATCCAATGTACAAAAAGAACTTGGGAAAAATCGCACGAAGGAAAGTTCGAGCTTCGGTCTCACTGAAAACGCTGAAAACGGTTGGCGCAATCACGAAAGATTGTAATATGACTATCCCACTGATTAGACCGGAAAGAAAGGCCGAAACCGAGTCGAAGTTGTCAAATATATAAGTGTAAACCATAACCACCTTACGAAAAATATCACCTATTCAGATCAATTTTATTTCCTAGAGACTCCCTTTGAAGTTGAAGAGGTAAACTTTTGTTCATGCTCTTCAGTCTAGAAAGATGGAATGAAGAATCATTTTGATCAATTATGGTGCTTGCTGCGGGCGCAGTACGATTTCTGTTGGACAGCAGTTGGGGGAAGACTGGATTACAAAGTTAACTGCAGCTGCAACGTCTTCTGGGGATATCATTCTTTTTTTATTCCTGCCGATATTCGAAGTAAGATCAGTATCTACATAACCTGGCATAATTGCTGAGACTTTGATATCGAACTCTCTAATATCTTCAAACATTCCACCAGATAAGCCATTTAAAGCATGTTTAGTTGCGGAATACAAAGTGCTTCCAGCTGATGTAAATTTGCCACTGAGGGATGATATATTTATGATGGCGCCTTTTCTACGGTCAATCATTCCAGGTAGGACGGCTCTAGAAAGGCTTAGGGCGGCACTAACATTTAGGTTTACTATTTTAGTCCACTCCTGCATGCTCGATTTGTAAAAAGGCCCTCTTAGTGCAATTCCGGCATTATTTACTAGCGCGCTTATATTTTTCCGATGACTGCTGATGGTTTTCTCGAGTAGCTTCAGATAGTTTGTATCTAATAAGTCTCCGGCGAAATAGGTTGCCTCTCCATAAAGCGATTGGCATTCAGTAGTTAGAGCATTCAGTTTCTTGGCGTCTCGACCTAAAAGGATCAATCTATATCCTTGTTTGCCAAGGCTCAAGGAGATGGCCTGCCCAATGCCTCCGCTTGCCCCAGTGACTATAGCTATGTCTTTCATTCTGCTCATAAACATTTGCAATCATTTTGTCGATGAAAAATTTGCCCTCGTTCAAAAGAAGTGGATATCATATTTCACCAATGTCTGAGTACCCCAGCAACTATAAAAAAACACGTAAAAAAATTCACTAAAACGACTATTGTCCTAAATAAGGCCACCAAATCAGCCTCTTTTGAATTATTAGAAGCCTTTTCGCCAAGCGATATACACCAAAGTTTCCATATCTTCCGCATAATCAACCTTCAAAAAATTTAATTGCAATTAAAGGTGAAATTTTATGATAGCAAAATCGTACCATCAAGATCTTATAAGATTAGAACTTCGCTTTTGGTGGGCTTTTATTTTCTGAGATTCATAGCTTATCTTTAAGACAGCGGTCAAGTAAAAATACCAAGCGGCTTGAGCATGTTGGATAAAGTCGAGCTGATGGGTATAACCGATAACGGTAAGAATACTGACCCTGGTTATTAAACGCAGGGTCAGTGCGATTTTTAGTTCCAACGACCGAGGGGCGCGACTGTTTACCCCGGAAGTTGTAGACTCCCTGCTATCACCCACAATGATGCTAGCCAAAGGCTACCAGTCACTATTGCAGCAATTATCAGATTAGCCCTCGCTTCTTGAAGAGTTGTCGCAGGGATATCACCACCCACAAAGTCCCGTCGACCTTGGGTTGACTTGGTTCCTCTACGATTTCTCGAAAAGCTCGGTTTCTTCTTGGCGAGTCGTCTCTCATTTATGTTACTTGTGTTCATGGTTAATCTCCTTTGGAAAATAAATATTGCACTGCAACATATATTAACTAAGACTTTTTAATTCCTCAAATGGATATTCAGATTAATATTTATTTATATTATGAATTTATATATTGCGATGCAACATAAGTACATTACGTAAGAACTATTAGAATGGTTTATTATTTTTTAAAACCTGGAGCGGTTTTAGGCTTTTTTCTCAGCGATTAGAGGTTTGGCGCAATTTCTCTGCCAAACTTTCTCAATCCCTCCAAAAAATTTGGCCAGCTGAACAATAAGCCGTCGATGCCTGTTTCTTCTTCTAGTTTGTTTATTTTATCTATCACGGTTCCTGCTGAGCCATAGATGACTGGAATTCCCATAAAGGCCATGTTGCCTTCTTCTACATCCTGTTTGAGAGCTGCCTTGAGTTGATCGGAAGTTCCCGTTGGATTGGTGTCCAGTGCTGCACTGGATAGGATATTAGAGACTGCAATGGTATCGACGTTTCGCACTATCTTTTCGGTTATCTCTCTAGCTGCCTCGTCTGTATCAGCAACTATCATGTGGTACAAGGCATAAATCCCCACTTTTCGATTCACGGCCGATGAGCGAGCGTTTATGTCCGCTACTCCGGCTATAAGATTTTTCTTCCCTGTCATGACGAATTGATGGTTCGCATTTTCTGCTACAAATTGCTTTCCTTTGGGGGATTGGCCGGCACACACAATAGGGATTTCACCTTTTGGTTTAGGTAGGACAATGCAATCGTTTAAATCGAAGAATTTTCCCTGATGGGTGCATCTCCCGAATTTCCAAAGGGATTTTAGAATATCGATATATTCTTTTGCGTAGGCGTATCGTTCATCGTAATGGGAGTTGCCTGGCCACATCCCCATCTGTTCGTATTCAGCTTTATTCCAGCCGGTTACAATATTAAGACCGCATCGTCCGTCAGAAATATCATCAATGGTTGCAATCATCCTGGCAACAACTGCTGGATGTTGACTCAGTATTGAGATTGATGGAAATAAGCCGATGGAGGATGTGACTGAAGCTATGGCCGACATAAGTGTAAATGACTCGAGGCAGGAATCCCAATAACCTGTCTCGCCACCGAATCCTCGGTATTTCATCATCGATAGGACAAAATCGAAACCAAAGTCCTCCGCTTCTTGGGATATCCTTTTATTATGGTCGAAAGTTGGTTCATAGATAGGACTGCCCTTTGACGGGATGTACCCATTACTGCCATTGGGAAGGAAAATACCAAATCTCACTTTACTTGCACCTTATTCACGATGGTCCACAACTCTATTTTTCATTTTTACTTATTCGATTTTCATACACTCATATTATCGACTGAAATTATATGTTTGTTCAATTAAATATCCTGCCAAAGATAGACGACAACCGAAAAGTCTCTTAAGGGTTATGGTTTAATAAATTGGCAATATTGCGTCGCAATAATAAATTATGGTAATCTCTATTTTTATTGCACTACCACAATTAAAAAGACACTATTAGTGCAATTCTTTAAGGCAGGTTGTTGTGCTATCTGGCAATAAATATGTTGACCAAATAAACGGAATTTTGGCGAACCCCAATATTTACAAGGAGGAAACTAATGTCTGTGTCCAATGTTAGTGGCGGGGGAAATTATCAGCCTCTAGCACCTGTAGAAAAACCAGTAAAGAAAAATCAGCCGCTTGCTCCTGAGGCGAAATCAGATTTGACCCCAGTAACATCCCAATCTAATTCGTCAGTCGATATTGTAGTCTGAGCGTTCTTTCAAGGTGTGCCGGATCAGCGCCATTCAAGAGTCTACAAACGCTCTCTCAATAACATAGTCTCCCGTCGTGTCCTTTTTTTCTGCCTGTTCGAAGCCCCATTTATCTAAAATCGTGCAAATGTCTTGGAGCATTGACGGGCTTCCACAGACCATGAACCGGTCCTTTTTATCGGGTTGAGGTAACTTTAAATCTGCGAAAAGTTTACCGGAAAGCATTAGTTCCGTTAAACGACCCTTGTTAGAAAATCTTTCTCTGGTAACTGTTGGATAATAAATAAGTTGACCTTCCGCTAAATCGCCAATTAATTCGTTCTTTTGGATGCCGTCCGTCAAAAAGTCACTATAAGCTAGCTCAGATAAGTAGCGCACCCCATGAGTGATAACGACTTTTTCGAATCGAGCGTATATCTCAGGGTCTTGCACTAGACTTAAAAATGGTGCCAAGCCTGTCCCAGTGCTCAATAAAAACAAATTTCGACCGTCAAGAAGGTGGTCTAAAACTAATGTTCCCGTAGGTTTGCTACTGACTAAAACCTCATCCCCTTTTTTAATATGCTGCAGCTTTGAGGTCAGGGGACCATTGGCAACTTTGATACTGAAGAACTCGAGTACATCTGCATAATTGGGGCTGGCTATACTGTAGGCTCTCATGAGGGGCTTGTCTTCATCCTCTAGGCCTACCATCACAAACTCGCCATTTCGAAATCTCAACCCCTCGTTTCTAGTTGTCTGAAACGTAAAAAGAGAATCATTCCAGTGTTTGACCGATAAAACCTTTTCTCTTGAAAAATTAGGCATTCTCATTCCCGATGAGTATTTGGTGCTCCTGTGTACTTTGATCTTAAAAAAAGATACATGAAAGATACAAGAAATTGGGTTCTAATTACAATGTTTTTAACCTTTTATTTTGTGTTTTCCACTGTATTTAAGATGGGATTTTCACTAAGTTAATTACGGTCTGAAACAAACTTTTTGGTATGAGAATAAGCGGGTAGGTTAGGAGAAAATACCAAACAATGCTAACCTCTTATTGGGCTACATAAAGATTTTTTGCAGGGCCATCGCTTTTTTCTAAGTGGTCACTCTTAAGTTTTTGCTAACTTTGCTAGAATCGTCTTGAAAAATTGTTATGGGCGCTAGTAATCGATCTAATTGGTAATTGAGATCTTATTATAATGATGATGCTACAGAGTTTTATTAAGCCACCCCTATAAATCCAATGGAATCTAGTAAACTTAGAGAAAGCTGGTTAAAAAAGCTCTATGGTTTTAGAGAGCAAGGCCTTCATATTTCAGACGTGAATCCCGTCTCTGCTTTAGCAGAGCACATTGAAGAAGAAATTTACAAGGGAAAGATCAATACTGATGGCTTACAAAATGTAATTAATCTCCTATCAGCACAGATATGGCAAAAGACTGTAAAAAAGTTGAGGATGCAGACTCAGGTTGAGCACTCCGAAAAAGATAAATCTATCCCTGAACTTTCTAAAGTAGATATCACCAAGCCGATATACAGGGCCATGTTTACAGCCCATCCGGTTTTTGCCCTTCGGAGTAAAGCTAGTAAAACTCTTTCCGAGTGTGCGGATAAGGGTCTAGATGTTGTTCCCGATAAAGCCTTCTTTCCAAGGGAAAAGATAACGCTGGCTGATGAGCACTCCGAAGTGATGGAGTGCTTAGAGTTCGCAAGGAATGCGGTAGATGAAATAAATGAAGAAATAATTCGGCAAAGAAAAAAAACTCATCCGGCTAGCTGGCAAGATGAACTGCCTGCTATGTTAGGGGTAGGAACCTGGGTAGGATATGACCTTGATGGACGGACGGATATAACTTGGCGTGATAGTTTGAGTTTGAGACTCAAGGAAAAATTGTATGCGCTTGAGCGTTATTCTCTCAGGCTGTCTAAAATTCGTTTAGTAGAGCTATCCGAAATTGTTGCTGAGATTGATAAAGAAAGATTAGCTACCAAGTCCGATCTTGATAGATTCATGGCGCTTGGAGAGGGTGAAGAAGATTTCATTGGTGTTGTTAATCAACTTACTGATACTAAGGGGCGTCTCTTATCAAGTAAGCGGCTTGCTACTAAAATTCATGAAATAGCTAGGCAACTGGTTAATGATGAAGCTTCCATTAAATTAATGGTTATCGCAGCAGATATACAGGAACATGGTTTCGGTGTTGGGGAAATTCATCTCCGTGTGAACGCGGACCAAATCAGAAATGCGATGAGGCCGGTGGACGGAAAAATGGTTAGTGTATCGGACGGCGAGAATTCGCCGCGCTTGTTGATAGACAAATTGGCAAATAGAATCGAGTCAGAATCATCTTGGGAAATAAATTTCGTAAATGTTGAGCGTGAGTCCGCGGTTGCCCGAAGGCAGCTTATGTTAGCTAGGCAATTCATTAAGTATATTGATGAAGATCAAAAAATAAAATTGCTTATTGCAGAATGTGAGAAGCCTCTCACTATCATGTCCGCTTTATATCTTTCCCATAAGTTTGGCGTTTCTGACGCTCTGGATATTTCTCCTTTATTTGAAACTAGCTTTGGCTTAGAACACGGCAATAAGTTGATCGAGCAGTTACTTGAGCAGCCGACTTTTTTGTCCTATCTTAAAAAGCGAAGCAGACTTTCAGTTCAGATGGGCTTTTCCGACGCAGGAAGGTTTATGGGTCAACTGGCTGCTAATATGGCGATAGAAAGATTACAGTTAAAAATATTGAAAAGCTTACAAAGAAAATCTGATTCTGGTATAGATTTGCAAATTTTCAATACTCATGGGGAGTCGCTTGGGAGAGGGGGTTCACAATCTACAATGCAGTCCAGGCAGCATTTTATTATGACGCCGTTTGTGAGATATCAAGCGGCCGTGTCAAAAATACATTTACACCATCAGTCAAGTTTTCAAGGGGGAGATGGATATCGTCTTTTCGGAACGCAAAATTTAGCTTCGGCTTCCCTACGAGCGATTTTTAAGGTTGAATTGAATAGCTCTGATAGTCACACCCAGGACGATCTTTTTTATGAAAAGACAGAATTTTCGCTAGACCTATTCACTGCTCTTAAAGATTGGCACGAGAGACTGCTTCATGATCCTAATTATGACCAGCTAATCGATTTATTCGGTGGTAACCTGTTGCCAAAAACAGGCTCTAGACCTGTGAAAAGGATAGTTCGATCAGGAGGAGAACGTCGCGGACCATCGCGAATCCGAGCAATAACGCATAACGCTATCCTCCAACAACTCGGATTTTTAGCGAATGTGATATCTGGATTAGGTCATGCGGCTACGGTGGATTTGGAGGAATTTGCAGATGTTTATGAGAATTCACCGCGATTACGCCAATGTACTGAGCATGCACTAAAGGCTAAAAAATTGGGCTCTTTAAACACGACCCTAGCCTACTGCCAGATAGTCGATCCAGGGTTTTGGGTAAATCGCGCTTACCACGGAAGATTTCCCAATAACCAGCGAGCGCTTAGGATTTTGTTTTCTCACCTCCGACGATTCCCTCGATTCAGAGATATTCAGCAGACAGTTTGGAAATTTAGGGATGATCTAGTCGATCTTTATGGGTTGGCTCAAAAAATTAAGAGGGAAGGCGTTCGTACGACCGATGAGCAGAGGGGTGAATTAGATCTATTACACGCCATCAGAATAGCACTGATTTTAAATAGTCTAATGATTGTGTGCAAGGCTCCTCGTCTTGGGGAGACATATCATCAGAGTAATGATGATATCATTACTCTTGGCCTTTCTTTGGATTTTAAAGCCGCCTCCGATATCATTAGGGAGGCATTTAGCCAAAACTTTGAGAAAGATTTTTCTGGTGAACCGAAGGAGACGGAAACCTACAGTGGTGATGTTAGAGGTAATCTGTCTGCGATTGATAAAGAGGTCTTGAAACCCCTAGAGGATAATCAAAAAGTAATTGATCAGATTACTCAGCTCGTTTCCTTGTATTATGGAGCTCATGGCTAATTAAAATAAAAACGTGTGTTGGTTTGTTATCTTCTAAAAAATAAAAGTTTGTTTGATAAATGCGTTCTATATGTTTTCACTCCTTGCATTGACGGCAAGGAGTGAATCTTTTCTACCTTTGATAATCCTCAATTCATAATTTGGTAAATTAAAATGCAAGAGATAATTCTGGCAAGTTCCTCAACCTCCAGAAGAAAGGAATTGGCTAGACTAAACTTCAAATTTAGTGTGATTCCTCCAGAAGTGGACGAAGACTCTATAAAACATACAGAATCTGATCATCTCCGGATATCAAGAAAGTTAGCATTGCTCAAGGCAAGAAATGTAAGCTTGTTGCACCCTCAGGCGATCGTAATTGGAGGAGATACTGTAGTTAGTTTTAATCGAAAGTTATTAAGTAAACCTATTACAATGGAGAAAAGTTTTGAGCAGCTGAGGATGCTATCAGGCAAAGAACATAGCCTTTTTACATCCCTAGTGATCATTGCAAAGGGGGAAGAATACATTCATTCTGTTACTGCGATTATGAAAATGCGAGATTTGAGTGATGAGCAGATACACAGATATATCGAGATTGATGAACCGTTACATAGTTGTGGCTCTTACAAGCTCGATGCTTTAGGAATAAGTCTTTTTGAGAGTATAGATTGTGAAGATTACACTGCCATCATAGGTATACCCTTGATTTGGACTGCTAGTATTTTGACTCAAATAGGCGTCTCTGTGCCATAGTTTATAGGCTTGAATTGTAAGGCGACGACTCCATGGTGGGTTTTTATAGATTTATTGTCTTTGCAATAATTTTTAATCAAAGTCCTCTACCGGGTATCAGCTTCATATCCGATTGGCCGTATGTGGTCGCTGGCTTCTTCTAAGCAGTTTATGTGGTTAATTTCAATTCGACGAGTTTGAAAAAGCTAAATTGAGTCGGGATTAATAAAATTATCTATGTCAGAGCCTTGTGCTTGATATGTTTTGTTATTATCTC
>MDTG01306322.1_pt1 | contig 10728 bp, 10 predicted proteins | sample 811421 | NCBI WGS metagenome assembly MDTG01 (sample SAMN05326645, study PRJNA326480) | marine metagenome | isolation source: seawater | place: Pacific Ocean: South East | collected 2011
ATATGCAGGAGTATTTCTTTATAGCATAACCATAATAGCAAGTTTGTTTGATCAAACTTATTATAATTATATGTTTGCATTAATATTTTTGGGTCTTGGATGGAATTTTTTATTTATATCTGGAACGAGTTTACTTGTTTTAACTTATAAAGAAGAAGAAAAATTCAAAGCTCAAGGATTAAATGATTTTATCGTATATTCTGTTCATGCCACCGGCAGTTTATCGGCTGGAGTTTTAATTGTGCTTACTAACTGGAAAATGATGAATTTACTATGTATACCCTTTTTAATAATCATTATTCTTACCACTTTGAGAGCAGATATATTAAGTAAAAAATAAGCAATGACGCAAAAAAAATCTTTTATTCCATATTGTTTAATATTTATTTCCAGTATTTTTTTATCAATTTCTTATTCCATTGAACAAAGAGCGCTGGATGGAGGCTTAATTATTTCAAATATTATACAGTACCCAGAAAATTTTAATATTATGGAAATCTGGGCAAATAATTCTTGGACATTTTTATTTCAATTTAGTGCTTTATTATTAAAATTAGATTTTAGCATTATAAATGCTTCTAGATTAATACTTTTTTTTTCGACATTTTTTTATAGTTTTGGAATTTATTTAACTTCAAGATCAATAACTTTATCTTCAAATTTAAGTTTACTAATTTGTTTTGTAATCGTTTTTTTTCAGAAAAATTTTGGCGCAATTGACTATCCTACTTTAATGTTTTCCGAACACACAAATGGTATGATGAGTTTAGCAATTGTAACTTTAATATTTGGGTTGATTTCTAATAAAAATTATTTTGCAGCAGGTTTTTTTTCAATTTTTTTAATTAGCTTACACTCAGTAATTGGTTTATGGATTTCGCTTATTTTAATTTTTTCTTTATTTATTTTTAAATATTTTTTTAAACACAAAATAGATTATAAAATTTTTATCAATGGAATGGTTTTTGGCTCTATTGTTGTTTTATTTAGTTTTATTTTTTATTTTAATAATTTAATCGATTTTAAAGATTTTTTTGATCAAGATATTTACTTAAGTTATATGGAGAATTGGGAAGCTCATAGGACTAATTATGGTAATTTATCTAAATTTAATTATTTATACTGCTTTTTATCATTTATATTATTTTTTTTCTGTTTTTATTCTTATGTATATTTTATTAAAAAAAACAATCTACAAAATGCTTTAATGTTTTTAGTTTTATCTTTGACCATATTTTTATCTGCAATTATTTTTTTTACATACAAGCTTTATCCTTTTTTATATCCTGAAATCTTTGTAAGAGCTATGCCAACTAGATTTTTTTTATTACATTCAGTTATAGGATTTCCAATAATTATCTCTTCTATTTTTTTAATTATAAAAAATTTTTGTGAAAAAAGAAATTTAAATAATTTTTATTCTATTGCTTTAATTTTTTTAATTTTATTTGGATTATCTATAAATTTTCATAAATTTAGGTTTAGTCATTATAAGAATATTGCATATTTATTTAATAACTTTTATTTAAATATTTTTAAAAATGATCAAAAAAATAAAAATTATGAATTTTGGTTAAATATAAAAAATGAAAATACGAATGGTTTTATTTTAACTAGTAACGAAACTTGTCGCAAAACTTTGAGGAAAGCATTAAAACCTGTACTTCTATGTGTAGAGTCTATAGATAATATCGCATACTTGCCAAACACTGCAAAAAAAACTAAAGAGCTGATAGAAAATGTCTATGATGTTTCTTTCAAAAATCCACCAATTAAAAATAGAGGAGGCATTTTTGGAGATATTATTAAAAAAAACTTTGAGAAAAAAACCTTTAATCAGTGGGATGAACTAAAAAGTCCATATATGATAGTAGGTTTGGTTGTTCCAGCAAACTGGGAAATTGACCTAAAGCCTAAATTTATAGGAAAAGATTATATCTATTATTCACTTGTAGAATAATATAATTAGAAAAAAGTGATATAATAAAAAATGTTAGAAAAAAATTTTATAAAAAAATATCTTCAAGATTTTTCTTACTCAATTCTACCAAAAGATGATGTAGTTAAAAAATTAATTGAAATAAAAAAAATTTTAGTTCGTACTTCAAAACAAAAAGGTAAAGTTATGATTTTTGGAAATGGAGGAAGTGCAGCAATTTCAAGTCATGTTAGTGTTGATCTGACTAAAAATGCAAAGATAAGATCGCTAAATTTTAATGAGGCTGATTTGATAACTTGTTTCTCCAATGATTATGGATATGAAAGATGGATTGAAAAAGCTATAGATTTTTATTCTGATAGAAGTGATACTTTAATTTTAATTTCCTCAAGTGGAAAATCAAAAAATATGTTGAGAGCCTGCAAGGCAGCTAGAAAAAATAAAATATTTAAAATAGTAACTCTTACAGGGCACAAGAAAAATAATCCTTTATCAAAATTAGGTGATATTAATTTATGGACTGACAGTAAGGCATATAACTTTGTAGAAAACACTCATCAAATATGGCTGTTGGCAGTTTGTGATTTAATTATTGGAAAAAGAGAATATCTAGCCTAATTAAAATAAAATGGATAAAGAAAATTTAATAAAGTTTGAGAATGAAATTGCTTCTCTTTTTAATGAAGGCAAAATAAAAGCACCAATACACCTCTACTCAGGAAATGAGGATTTTTTAATAAATTTTTTTAAAAAAATACAAACTATTGATTGGGTATTTTGTTCTTGGAGATCACACTATCAATGTTTATTAAAAGGAGTTCCTCCAAAAGAAGTTAAAAAAGAAATATTAAATGGCAAATCAATTTCTTTATGTTTTCCTGAGTATAAAGTTTACTCTTCGGCTATTGTTGGAGGTACTTTGCCAATAGCCGTTGGTGTCGCTTTATCAATTAAAAGAAGAAAATTAAAAAATAAAGTTTTTTGTTTTATTGGAGATATGACATCAGAAACAGGGATAGCGCACGAATGTATTAAATATAGTAAAAATTTAGAATTGCCGATACATTTTATCATAGAAGATAATTCAAAATCTGTATGTACAGATACTAGATCAGCTTGGTCACAAAAAAAATTAACTTATGAAAATATATCAGATGATTATGTGACCTATTATAAATATGAATTAAAATATCCTCATGCAGGAGCAGGAAAGAGGGTGCAATTTTGACTAAAAAATATTTTGATGAACTTAGAAGATCTATGGAATTTTTGGGAAATAAAAATGATACTATTTTTATTGGTCAAGCTGTTGAAGTTCCAGGGACTGCGATGTCTAATACATTAACAAATATTTCAAAAAATAAACTTTTAGAACTTCCGGTAGCTGAAGAAATGCAAATGGGAATTACACTAGGCTTAGCAATGAACAATGATATACCCATAAGTATTTTTCCTAGGTGGAATTTCTTGTTGTACGGAATGAATCAATTAATTAATCACCTTGATAAATATAATTTTATGGTAGATCCAAAACAAAAAAAGGTTAAAACAATTATCAGAACTGGCATAGGATCTCAAAGACCTTTACACCCTCAATTTCAACATATTGGTGATTTTACAGATGCAATAAAATTAATGTGTTCCAATGTTGAAGTTTTAAGACTTGAAAATCCAGAGAATATTTTTCCTTCTTATGAAAAAGCTTATTTGAGGGATGATGGAAAAAGTACAATTTTAGTTGAATATGGAGATTATTATAATGAAAAATAAAATTTTATGATTATATCAAAAACACCTTATAGAATTTCTTTTTTCGGAGGCGGCAGTGATTACCCATCTTGGTATAGCAAATATGGCGGTACTGTTTTATCAACAACTATAAACAAATACCTTTATATATCTTGTAGAAATTTGCCTCCATTTTTTGATCATAAATATAGAATTGTTTGGTCTAAAATAGAAAATGTAAAAAAAAATTGGCGATATTAAACATAAAGCAATAAAAGAATTGCTTAATTATTATCAATGCAAAAGCGGTGTTGAAATTCATTATGATGGGGATCTTCCTGCAAAAAGTGGCATAGGATCAAGCTCTTCATTTGTTGTTGGATCTATAAATGCTTTATCCAAATTCAACAATTATAATATAAAAAAAAAAAAATTAGCTGAAGATTCTATATATTTTGAACAAAAAGTATTAAATGAAGTAGTTGGTTCACAAGATCAAATAGCAGCATCATATGGTGGATTTAATAGAATTTTTTTTAAAAAAAATAATACATTTAAAGTAAAAAAAATTAAAAAAACAAAAAATATAAAAAAATTAGAAAACAATCTTTTATTAATTTATACTTCTATTAATAGAAGCGCTCACAGAATTGCTTCAAATTATGTAAGTAAACTTACCAAAAGTAAAAAAGAATATATAAATAATATTACAGAACACGTTAAGGAAGGGGAAAAATTACTTTATTCAGGAAATATTGATGATTTTGGAAAACTATTACATTCTGCGTGGATGATAAAAAAAAAACTTGATAAATCAATTTCGAATAAAAAAATAGACCAATTATACAATTTAGCAATAAAAAATGGAGCTTTAGGAGGTAAAATTTTAGGTGCTGGAGGAGGAGGGTTTTTACTTTTATACATGAAAAAAAAAAATAGAATTAAATTTTTAAATAAAAATAAAAATATAATTCATATTCCTTTTAAATTTTCAAACAAGGGATCAGAATTATTTATAATGGATTAGATTAAATAAAGTATGAAAATTAATTTAAAACTAATGGAAAATAATATATCTAGATCAGATATCATTTCTGTAAAAAAATTTCTAAATAAAAAAAAAATTATTTTAACTCAATCAAAACAAGTTGAAAAATTTGAAAAAAATTGGTCTTCTTGGTTAGGAGTAAAATATTCAACTTTTGTAAATTCTGGTTCATCCGCCAATTTTATCACCATTTCTTTGTTAAAATTTTTAAATAAAAATAAAAATAAAAATGAAATAATTGTTCCTACTTTAACTTGGGTGTCAGATATTAATTCAGTAATAATGAATGGATTTAAACCAATTTTTGTTGATATTAATTTTTCAAATTTATCAATGAAAATCGATGAAATATTAAAAAAAATTAATAAAAAAACTTTAGCAGTATTTTTAACTCACGCTCAGGGATTTAATGGATTGAATGATAGATTATTAAAAATTTTAAAAAATAAGAAAGTTCATTTAATAGAAGATGTTTGTGAAAGCCATGGCGCTACATATAAATCAAAAAAATTGGGTAATTACGGACTTATATCAAATTTTTCATTTTATTACGCACATCATTTGTCTACTATTGAGGGAGGAATGATATGCACAAATGATAAAAAAATTTACGAAATGTCTAGAATGATGAGATCACACGGTATGTTACGTGAAAGTAAAAATCCAAAGTATGAATCTGAAATTACTAAAAGATACCCAAAATTATCACCAAAATTTATTTTTTTATATCCAACTTTGAATTTTAGAAATAATGAAATTGGAGCAACTATTGGATTAAATCAAATAAAAAGATTGGATAGTAATAATAAAAAAAGAATTTTAAATTTTAAAAATTTTTTAAAAAATTTAGATGGTAATAAATATTTTGTAGATTTTGATCTTAAAGGAAGTTGCAACTATGCTTTTCCAATAATACTAAAAACAAAAAATATTAATAAAAGAAATTATTTTGAAAAAAAATTAAAATCAAAAAATATTGAGTTTAGAAGAGGTAATGCGGGTGGAGGTAATCAGTTGAGACAACCATATTTAAAATCTATTCTTAAAATAAAAAATTTCAATAAATTTAAAAACGTTGAGCATGTTCATTCTTTTGGATATTATCTTGGAAACTTTCCTGATTTAAAAAAAGAAAAAATTATTAAATTAACAAAATTTTTAAATTCTTTAGATATTCGATGAGTGATTTTAATAAAAACTTGGATTGCTGCTTTATAGTAGCTGATAATTCAATAAAAAGTTATCAATCTCTTTCAAAAGAATACTCAGCTATAGAGCCTCCTACCTGGGCTTTATTGTTAGCTGAATCGATGAGATCAGTAAATTACAGTGTTTCAATAATAGATGCTAATGCAGAAAAATTATCTAGGGAACAAGTTCATCAAAGAATAGTTAAATTAAATCCTAGATTAATATGTTTTGTTGTTTATGGGCAAAATGTAAATGCTGGTACCACTAATATGAGTGGTGCGATTTATTTATCAAATTATTTAAAAAATAAAGATGTAGATATTCCATTAACAATTATCGGTTCTCATGTTCAAGCTTTACCAAAGGAAACATTAGAAAAAGAAAGTTCAATAAATTTTGTTTTTACAAATGAAGGCGTTTATTCTTTGAGAAATGTACTAAGGATTAAAAAATTTGACCCCGAAAGTTTGTCTAGAGTTAAAGGTATTGCTTATAGAAATGATAAAAAAATTATCATAAACGAATCTGAAAAGGTTGTTCCAAATAATAGAATGGATATTGATTTACCTGGTTACGCTTGGGACCTTCTTCCTTATAAAAATAAACCATTAGATTTATATAGATCTCCACTTTGGCATGCAGAATATGATAAAGATAAAAGATCACCTTATGCTTCTATTCAAACTAGTCTTGGATGTATGTTTAAATGCAATTTCTGTATGATTAATATTATAAATAGAAATGATGAAGAAGAAGTGGCAGTTTCTTCTAATTATAGTGGTATGAGATTTTGGTCTACAGATTTTATTGTTAAAGAATTTGATAAACTTTTAGCTATGAATGTAAAAACAATTAGAATAGTTGATGAAATGTTTTTATTAAATCAAAAATATTATATTCCTTTATGTGAAAAACTAGCTGAAAGAAACAAGGATGATAGTTTAAGGATTTGGAGCTACAGCAGAATAGATACCGTTAAAAGACCAGAAATATTGAGCTTAGTAAGAAAAGCAGGAATTAAATGGCTAGCTCTAGGAATAGAAAGTGGAGATAAATCCATAAGACTAGAAGTTGCAAAAGGTAAATTTGAGGATGTTGATGTTAAAAAGGTAATTGAAAGAGTTCATGATGCAGACATAAATGTGATGGCAAATTACATTTATGGTTTACCTGGAGAAGACAATGAAACAATAAATAAAACTTTAAATTTAAGCTTAGAACTCTGTACTGCTGGTTGGAATACTTATGCGGCAATGGCATTACCAGGAAGTCAATTGTACAAAGACGCAATAGAAAATAAAATCAAACTTCCCGAAACCTATGAAGGTTTTTCTTTTCATTCGTATGAAACTCAACCACTGCCTACTCAACATTTAAGTGCTTCTGAAATATTAGAATTAAGGGACAAAGCTTTTATAAAGTATCATACATACAAACCATTTCTTAATCTAATAGAAAAAAAATTTGGAAAAAAAGCTATGGAAAATATTGTTGAAATGACAAAAATAAAGCTTAAAAGAAAGATTTTAGATAACCATATAAATTAAATTATTATGAGCAAAGTATTAATAACTGGAGGAGCCGGATATATAGGATCTATGTTAGCTACTGAACTAATATCTCTTGGACATGAAGTAACCGTAGTTGATTTGCTAAAATATGATAAAAGCTCATTAAATCATTTATATTCAAATAAAAAATTTAAATTAATAGTTAAAGATATAAGAAATAAAAATTTAATTAAAAAATTATTAAAAAAAAATGAATATATTATACCATTGGCAGCTTTGGTTGGTGCTCCACTATGTGAAAAAAATAAAAAAATAGCTAAGTCAACAAATTTAGCAGCAATAAGAAGTATATGTGAATATTCTACTAAGAGAAATAAAATCATATATTTAACTAGTAATTCAGGATACGGAATAGGTGAAAAAAATAAATTTTGTGATGAATCAAGTCCTTTAAGACCTATTTCTTTATATGGAAGAACAAAATGCGATGCAGAGGTTGAAGTACAAAAAACTGAAAATTATGTATGCTTTAGATTAGCTACAGTTTTTGGTTATAGTTTTAGAATGAGGTCAGATCTTTTAGTAAACAATTTTGTTTTTAATTCAATAAGAAATAAAAAGTTAACTATTTTTGAGCCTCATTTTAGAAGAAATTTTATTCATATTAGAGATGTTGTGAAAGCAATAATTTTTACAATGAATAATTTTAATAAAATGAAAAAAAATGTTTTTAACTTGGGTTTATCTTCAGCAAATATTACAAAAATAATGTTAGCAAAAAAAATAAAAAAACAATTTAAACAACTTAAAATTTCGATTGTAAAAAATAGAACAGATCCAGATAAAAGAGATTACTTTGTTAGCAATAGAAAAGTTGAAAAGAAAGGCTTCAAAGCTAGTATAAGCTTAGATGATGGTATAGCAGAGTTATTAAAAGTATTTGAACATAACAGAAATAAAATAATAAATAATTATTAATATCTCTTATCTATATTTTTTACTTGCTTAAAAAAACTATCTTGTGAAAATTCAAAGTATAAATTGCTTTTAATTGAACATAATTTATCACTATTTTTATCACCAATCATAAAACTTTTTTTTATATCAATAATCCAATTATTTTTAATTTTTTCTATCATCAGGTTACCAGGCTTTCTATAATTGCTAAATTTTTTAAATTTTTTTATTATACCTTTTGGATGATAAGGACAATATTGAACATCATCAAAATAAATTTTATTTAAATGAAATTTGAATTTTAAATAATTTTGAAAATTTATAAATTTTTTTTCTGAAAATTTTTTTTTGGCTATACCCGCTTGATTAGTTACTAAAAAAATATAATATTTTTTTTTCATTAAATACTTTAAACCATCTAATACACCCTTACGTAGTACAAATTTTTTCTTATTACAGACGTATCCATAATCATAATTTATAACACCATCTCTATCTAAAAAAGCCCCTTTTTTACTTAAATAATTTTTGAGTTTTTTTTGAGCTATTTTTAAAAATTTTGTTGAGCCTATATCAATAAAAAAGTTTTTAAAAATAACACCATAAATTTTTTTATTTTTAATTAGTTTTGGTAAAATTTGATTTTCTAATGAAATTTTTGTATTTGAAATATGTTTAAATATTTCTTTTTTAAAATAATAAATACCACCATTCATTAATTTTCCTCTACTATCATATTTAACAGTATTTTTATCTAAATTAAGAAAATTAAGTTTTTTACTTTTCTGATTATTATTTTTTATTAATGCCAAGGAGCCTATACATTTTTTTGAATTATTAATCAGAGAATTTATATCAATATCAAAAAAAGTATCTCCATTTATTAATACAAAATCAGATAATTTATTTTTTAAACTATATAAAGCACCTCCTGTTCCCATTAATTTTTTTTCTTTTATACAAATTATTTTTATAAAATTTATATATTTACCATTATATTTTTTAAATATTTTATTACTTTTGTAACCTGTCAAAATATAAATATTTCTAAATGGGTATTTTGCAAATTTATTTAAAAGATATTGTATAAAATGTATTTTATTAAATTTTAACATTGGTTTCGGATAATCTTTTAAATACTGTTTTATCCTGGTGCCTTTACCGCCAGCTAGTATAACTAAATCTATTTTGTTGCTTTTAAAAGTTTTTGAAGTTAATTTTGTCATATTAAACAAGAAAATTTAATACATATAAATATAAAAGATAATGAAGTTAATATCACTAGTTTTTTCATTTAGAAATGAAGAAAAAAATTTATCTACTCTAGTTGAAAGAATTGAGTCAAGTTTAAGCAGTCTAAATAACTGGAATTATGAATTAATTTTTGTAAATGATGCTTCTGATGACAATTCTGAACAAATTTTAGAAAATCTTCAAAAAAAATATCCCATAACAATAATTAATATGAGTAGAAAATTTGGAAATGCTCCATGTGTGATAGCTGGATTCAGACATTCAAAAGGTGATGTTATTATTTATATGGACTCTGATTTGCAAGATCCTCCTGAAATTATTCCTAAACTAATAGAAGAATATGATAATGGAGCTGATGTAGTACATACGGTCAGAACTAAAAGAGAAGGAGAAAGTAAAATTAAATTATTCATTACTAAAATTGCATATAAAATAATAAATTATTTAGCAGATATACATTTGCCGATAGAGGCAGGCGATTTTAAATTAATATCAAAAAAAGCATTGCATAAAATTTTAGACCAAAACGAATTTAGGCCTTATGTTAGAGGATTGTCAGTGTGGGTAGGTTACAAACAAGCTTTTGTAAAATATGTTAGAAGACCAAGAGGTTCTGGAAAATCAAATTTTCCATTATTTTCTAGAGGACCTTTTTTTACTTTTTTAAGTGGTGTAACAAATTATTCTTTAAAACCTCTATACTTAGGTATTTTTTTAGGTTTTTTATCATTATTTTTTTCTCTTACTTTAATACTTTATGCTTTATATCTTAAATTTAGTAATTTAGCTGTTCCAGGAACGACAGGAATTATTATTACAATTTCTTTTTTTTCAGGAATTTTATTGTTTACTCTTGGAATAATTGGAATGTATATAGCTAGAATAACAGAGCAAACGAGTGGAAGACCTAGTTATATTATTAAAGAGATAAAAGATTTTAAAAATTAAAATTTTTCAATTTTTTTTACAAAATCAATAAAAAACCCCAACAGCTTTAACTATTGGGGTTTTTTAAAAGGTTTATCTTTGTTTTTTTGTTTTAAATTTACCACCTTTGATTTCTTTCTCTAAGAAAGATCCAAAAGCTTCACCTACTTCAG
>MDTG01343466.1_pt1 | contig 10728 bp, 12 predicted proteins | sample 811421 | NCBI WGS metagenome assembly MDTG01 (sample SAMN05326645, study PRJNA326480) | marine metagenome | isolation source: seawater | place: Pacific Ocean: South East | collected 2011
AAGATATTGACCGACTCAGTTTGAGCAGCTACCGGCATTTGAGACGGTATTGCTGGTGAAGTCGGCATAACTGGTGCCCTAGTTGGCATTGGAATGACATTGGTCATTAATGCAGATAAATCAAATATCGTTGCATCAGAATTTCTGAATGGATATTTGGTTGATTTGACCCAATATGGGACGGCACCAACATTCTCTAAATCTTCTTTAGAAAATGAAGTTTGGTCTGGATAGACCGATTGTAAAGTCGCGATAAACTCTTGTCTATCAGGACTCATTCTGAAATCTTTACCATTTACTGATACAGATTCCGTCATTGTTGAATAACTCATATAGCCTCCTTTTCGTTATTTCTCATCATTTGGATATGGTATCAAAAAGTGATACGCTTTGGCAACCGCCTACTCGCATATTCTTAGAATCCTCTCTAAGTCTTTTTCAATTGATATCATACCTTTAACTTTTTTAGAATAGGTTTCCATTTCTCCATTGTTAACCCAAAATCTAAATGCTTTGCATTCTACCTTTTCTTCGGCACATAACTTATATCTTGGACATTCGAATTTAACACAAGGGCTATCTCCAACATCCATAACTGCATCTGCAAATTTAGAATATGAGTTATCAAAATTATGATAATAGGCTTCATCTACCTTTAATGGGTCTCTCATTACTGAGCCTCTGTAATTTTGTCTAATAAATCCACATCAATCTTTTCCAATAAAGTGATTTTAAATTTGTCACCAATTGTTTCGACCATGTGGGGAACATCAACACCTTTTGATGATGCAATATCTACTCTCTGAGTAAATTCTCTGTAGTCGGCTTCATTTAATATAACTTCCATTATGCTATCTCCTTAATAAATTCGTTAGTTAAAAATCTTGAAGTTGTTTTAGTCTTTTGGTTTTTCTTAAAGGCACTTGTCAATTTACCTTTTTTCGCACCGACTAATTCTTCGTCAAGTTCGTCTTCACCACCAACAACCAAAGTTGTTGACGCCGTTGTGAATAGTTTTCCGTATCCTTTAGTTTCCCAAACGGTACCAGTTCTTCTTGTCTCTAACCATTTTGATTGAGCTTCATATGTATCTTGTTTTATGCAACTCATTAATTGTAGAAAGTCTGATTTTCTGCCACAAACAAAGTAACCTGTTGTTATCACTCCTGTTTCTGCTTTCAACCACTCTAAAAGATTTGTAGTTTTCTCAAAATCACTTCCGTAATATCTGTCGATTTCATAGTCATAAACTCTTCCAGAATATGGGTCAATTAGTTTTCTCTTTTTGGTTACAGACCACCTTTCTTCACCATCTAATTGTTCTCTAATTTGTTTTGCTTCTTCTTCACTTGGATAAAGACAGTCTGCTCTATGACTGTAACCATCTGTAATGATTGTTAAAATTGATTTCTCAATACCATACTGTTTGTTGAATTCTGGAATTAATCTTCTCATGCCAACTAAACACTGGTCAAGAGGAGTTCCACCCAATCCATATCCATTTGGGTGATTGTATCTTGTGTTCCAGAAATAACCATCGGGGTCAATCCAATCAACACCAGAAAACCACTCATTGTATGCATTGACATTTTTCTCAAAACTTTTATTGTAAGAACTTCCGATAGTTTGTAAATAGAACTCGTTGTAAAGACCACCCATAATAGTAAGTGCATCTAAGTATTCTTTTGACTTCATTTCATTTGATAACATTTCTACAAGTCTGATTTTACTTCTCTCAGTATCCCAACCATATTTCTCATTGTGACCAATTTGGTCTGAGAACAAATAAACTCTGAAAGGTATGTTAACTTTTTTACAGAACATTGCAAGTATCATTGATTGTTCTAGTAAGTCCATAACTTCGTTAGAGATAGAACCAGACCAATCAAGCATAACTTGAACACCATGATTTTTTCCGTCTGGAAGATATGTCATTCTTTTGAAAACATCATCAACAATTTGATACTTAGCAAGTCTATTCATATCTAACTTACCAGTTTTACCAGTAAATGCATGAGCTTGAGCAAAGGCAGCTGCTTTCATTTCAAACTCTTTTGCCATATGCATCACAACTTTTTTGTTCTTATCAACCAATCTCTTAGCACTTCTCTCTGCCATGAGTTTTGTTTTAGTGAGGTCTTTGTCTACCTCTTCACTTGGTTCTCCTTGTTTGTTTTTTCCTTCAAAGAAGTATTTCCAATCTTGTCTGACCTTTTTGTAACCATAAACAATGTTTTTGATGTCTTCATTGTTTATAACTTCTTTCATATTGATATGACTAATAATTGAAGAGTCTTCTGAAACAAATTGTTCTTCATTGTTATGTGCATTATGTTCTGTAATAGACTCTCTAGCACCATCTTCATTGTCGTAATTGTCTGCATTGAAACCCTCACCACCTTTTTTACCAGTAGATTTTCTCTCTTCTTTCTCCTCATCATCTTCTTCTGCTTCTTCACCTGCTTCAGAACTACCATCATCAATTTCTGGAAGATTATCATCATCGTCTTCACTTGACTCTTCATAAGGGTCTTCATAAGTATCTGAGTCTTCACCGAAGTCTTCCATATTTTCTTCTTCATCTTCGTCTGACTCTTCATCATCACCGATATCGAACATTTGAGGAACTAACTTCTCATCATCAGAAGTTCTTGTCTCATTTTCTTTTGACCACTCATAGATAGCAGTTGCACATTCTTCAACTTCTTCCCATGTCTGACATCTAATTGCCCAATCTAAAAATTCTTTTTCAACTTTAGTAAGATTGATATTAACTCTTGAACCACATTTTGTAATCAGATTAATTTTATCAATCAATGAAAGTTCTTGTAAATTCTTTTCTTTGATACCGAAGAAATCGATATCCATCAATTCGTTGTATGCTTTAAAGAATGATTTTCTCAGACCAGGATATGTGTCTTTAATCATTCTTTCAATTCTGACATCTTCTACAACATTAAGATATCCTTTAAGTGTTCTGTTTTTTGTGACAGCAGAATGAACACCCTCATAAGGAGTATTCAATGCATGAGAAACTTCATGACCCATAAACAAGTCATAAAGTTCAGAAGATATATCTTCTTTAAGAATAGGACAACATAATAGTCTATTCTTCAAATCAAAGTATGCAGTAGGAACTTTCCTATGCACAATTGTTAAGTTTTCCTTTGCAAGTAATTTTGCAAGGTTGTCTTTTTGTGTTTTTAATCTCTCAGTCATGTTTATATGGTACTAAAAAGTGATACGCTTTGGCAACGCCTAGATAAAATCTGCTATAGATTCCCAACAGCCACTGACTCCAATTGCTGAGTTGTCACACCCTTGTCCTTCGAACCACCATTCCATTTCTAATCCTTTAAAAGATTGTTTGTAAATAATTGCATCGAACCATTGGCCATCTTTCTCGTAACCATTTGTTTCACACATTCTTGCCTCTACGAAATCATCGTTGACAACTTTGATGTATCCTTCATACTCTTTACCAGATTGTTTATATCTAATCTGTTCATAATCCCAAGTAAATAGTTCTTTTAAACTCATATTATATCCCCAAGTCTGCAACTTTCAGTGCAACTAATGTATCAATGAAAGTATCATTGTCTTTGCAATATGGAAGTTTGTCTATCCCATAGTCATTTGCAATTGCATTAATGACATTCCATATATCATCATTGGCCATTGCACACACATCAGCTTCGATGTTTTCTTTTATTATATCGTTTATTTGATTACTCATTTCTTCTCCTTTTTCAATCTATACAACCATGGTATCAAAAAATGATACGCATTGGCAACGCCTAGATTAAAGGTCGAATTGAGTTAGATGTATATCTTCGGTAGTAAGGTCGGTAAGTATATTCTCTTCTTTACCAGTATACCATTGTGCAATAGTATATCGACTATTCCGTCTCACTGGAGAGACTCCATGTAGCGTGGAGACACCACGGAAGATAACCGATTGACCTTGTATTGGTTTGTGTCTGTAGGATTCTTCATAATAAGACTCTGAAAACTCTGGAAACCATGTTTCACCACCGTTATAATTAGTATTCAGGTAGGTTATACTAGTCCATTCACGGTTTGGGTTGTCTTTTTTTACAAAACTTGCAGTGTTATTATCTAAATGACCTTGCAATTCTTCATCTGGTTCTGCAACTTCATATGTGGAATATGTGTCTACATGTGGGTGTTGTTGACCACCGATAGGCCATTCTGCCAATAATGACATTTCAGGATATAGTGGTTTGTCTAAAAGTTTGTTAAGAAATGATATGTTATCGTAAGTCATACGATTAAAAAGTTTTCTTACACGATTATCTAAAATAGTGTGTCTTGTGATTGCACTATAATCAAAAGATGAACCTACAGAACATAGGTGTTTATTGTGTTTGAACCAGTCTATCAGAAACCAACATTCGTCTTGTGTAAAACTATCTACAAGATAAATCTCAGGCTGATACTGCTTGTTCTCCTGTTGATTCACTTGATTCATTATTTTCTTTTTCCTGTTGTGCTTCTTGTAAAGCACGAGCAAATGCTTGTCTCTGTTCGTATTCTAATCTTTTTTGTGCTTCTTTAGGTCTGGCTTTTAATGCCCTCTCTAATTTTAAACGAGACGCTCTCTGTAAGAAAAGTATACCATTTAAATGGTCAATTTCATGTTGAACACATCTTGCACCTATTCCGTCAAGTGTAGTTGTGTGTTCCTTTCCATCTGCATCTTGGTATTTCATTTCAACAACTTTACTTCTTTTAATCATTAAGTAAATATCTATAAATGATAAACATCCCTCTTTAAGTAGGTCTGTTTCTTGTGATACTTTTGTTAATTCTGGATTGAAGAATGCCTTTGTGCCGTCTTGTGTTCTCATTACGAACATTCTGTATGGAAGTCCAACCTGATTTGCAGATAAACCAAGACCACCGAATTTATCCATTGCTTCTGCCATGTTCTTTTCAATTTCTTTTGGGTCTTCTGGTGGATTTTCAAAATCGAAAATCTCTGGTGGGTGTCTTAATACTTTACTTGCTTCTTCTACTAATTGATACATAATTATAAACTCACATTCACTGGAACATTATTAACATGACTAACTTCTAGTCCTAAAAAATTCATTAATGATTCGAACATTCTTTTACCCATACTTGCAATTTTATTTAGTGCTTTAGTAATAGATTGCATTACTTTCTTAATCATATTCTGAAACTTTTTCCAAACTTTAGGACCTAAATCTTTTGCCCAATTGCCTGCTTTTTTAATCATATCAAATGCTCCTTCTTCTAAGAAGTCTTCTGTAAGAAGAGTATTGAATTCGTCAATACCATTTATCTCATTTAATACCAATGTCTGTAAATTTTCTATGCCTTGTTCTCTGAGTGATAATCTCATAGCAGAATAGGCTGCTGAATTTCCACCACCTTTTTTGAATGCAACATAAGGTCTTACTGAACTTGCATACTTTTTAATTATACTATCGTTGATAGATGTGATAGGTTCTACTTGAACTGACATGTCTTTATCTGAAAACTTGCCTAACAAATTTGCTGAGGCAGGTCCACCCTCAAACTTAACAAGACCTGTTGAGGCCTCTAATATAATATTGAGTGAGAATAATTTGTTCGCGGCATTATCATTGTTAATGTATGATGATAAGAGATTAGATAACTCTCTATTGTCTGCATCTTTCTTTTGAAAGTCCACGATTGATTCATCTGATTCACCATCTTTTATTCTTTTGTTTAATGATGTGACTGTTTCTTTGGTTATTAAAGAGGACATTCCTTCTTCCATTGCCTTAGTCAACCCTTTTGCAAAAGGTTTATGTTCACCCATTTGTGATAAGGCAGCGTTTACAGTTGCAATTGCCTCACCTTTTGAACCTGACATTAACTGAGAACCACCCTCTTTTTTAAGTGATATCTTTTCTTTAAAGGATGAACCTGCAATATCTGTTTTCGGTGTTTTGTTTGAAGCACCTGCATTGGTGTAAATGTTCGATAGACTTACCGATATTCCACCCTTACCTGTTGAAACTAATCTATTTTCTGATAGTTTTTTATTAAAGTTCTTTGCAATTTCTTTTGCCTTTGGTAAATGTAATGCAAATCTTTCTGCAGTTTGTATTATATCTTTTTCGTTTTTCTGTCTGTTAAGTTTATTGTATTCAAAGATGATAAGTTCTTCCCACTGAGCACCACTTGGTGTATCACCACTTTCTTTTACATGATTGAAATCACCTGACTTGTATGATTTAGAACCTTTAATATGAAAGGTCTTGCCGTTGCATTCTAACCATTTCTCAAATTCACCATCTTCTTTTCCTATAAAAATACTGTTGTTGTTTGGTTTTACTGCAGTAAAGATATCTCCGTATACGAATCCTTCTTTATCCATTTCAGATATTCCACCTTTATATAAGAACTTATGGCCAATAACATAATCTGGTTTTAAGATAGATGCTTCCATAAGTTTAGGTTTAGGTAAATCTAATTTGATATCGTCTAATCTTGGTGCAGTATGTTGTTGAAAAGATTTCATAATACTATTTATATTAACCTGCAAGTCTGGAGAAGTTCTTATGTTTTTCAAATCTCAATACAGTCTCAAACTTATCATACAGTGCATCACCTTTGTGTGATATAATGAAACAGTTTGTTTTCTCTGTAAGAGTTCCTAATAACTTAAAGAAATCATCGGTACCTTGTGAGTCTAAAGAGCTGTCAAATACTTCATCTAATATAAGTAAGTTAGTGTTCACACTGTTCTTCATTCTTGCAACACTTCTCCATGTGAATAGTAATGCAAGGTCAATTCTCATCTTTTCTCCTTGTGAGAAGTTATCATATTTGAATTCGTCTCTAAATCTGGACTTAATAGTCTCTTCGAAAGCCTCATTCAATTCAAACCCCACATAGAATTCTAATTGTGCAAGATACTTATTGATAAGTTTGTTCATAATAGGAACATACTGTTTAATAATCTTTTGTTTAACACCTTGGTCTCTTAATAACATTGATGCAATATCATAGTAATGTTCTTTCTCAACCATAGATTCTTTTTTAGAATGTAATATGTTTAACTTCTCTTCAACATCATCAATCTTATCCTGAACATCATCATTTGCATTTACTTCATTCTTTAAATCGTCAATCTCTTTGTTAATCTTCTGAATGTATTTTTGATTAGATGTTATTTCTGCCTGTAATAAACCAATTTCTTTTTGAATGGTGTTTATATCGTCTTGGACTCCGTTGATTCTTTGAAGTTCATCATTGATTTCTGAGACTTGCTCTTCGAGTGTTGCAACCGCCTCCTTGATTTCAGTAATTTTTGTTTGTTTTTCCTGAATACATTTCTCTTTGTGTTCATGGTCTAAACCTTGTTTACAGGTTGGACAATTGTCGTGGTCTTCATAGAACTTAATGTCTTTAATTGCTTTTCTTCTAGCTGTTTCAAGTTTAGCTTCCATGTCAACAACTTGTTTGAGTCTAGTCTCAGTCGTGTCTTTATTATCGATTGAGGATTTTTTCTCCACCACATTTTGCGTCTTTTCATCTATGTCTCCTAAAAGTTTTGTAATGTTTGTTTCTGTTTCATCAACATTGTGTTGAAACTTTTCAAGTTTTTCATTACGATTTTCACGGAGTGCATTGAGTTGTTCATTGAGTCCTGAGACTCTCTCTTCTAATAAGTCAATCTCATGTTCAGTATCTTTCAATTCAACTTTATGACTTGCAATCTTCTTACGAAGAATCTCCATCATGGTTGAAAAGATTGATATGTCAAGTAGGTCTTCAACTAACTTTCTTCTATGTAATGCTTTTAACTGCATAAAAGGAGTAAAGTTGGCAGAACCTAATATTGCCACTTGCGTAAAGGAACGATAACTCATTTTGAGTATGTTCTTCTCTAAGTGTTCTTGATAGTCTTTGACGGTTGCATCTTGATTAATGAAAGTGTCATTAAGATACAATTCAAATTTGTTTGGTTTGGCACCACGAATAACTTTGTAGTTTCTTCTGCCAATTGTAAATTCTAATTCTACTAATAAGTCTCTACCATTTAAAGAGTTAACTAGTAATTCTTTTTTAAGATTTCTGAAACCTTTACCATATAATGCAAAACATAATGCATCAAGTAGTGTAGATTTACCTGCACCATTCTCACCTAGAATTAGTGTGGTATCTGTTGAGTCTAACTGTATTTCGGTAAAGGTATTACCAGACGATAGTAAATTTTTATATTTAATATTCTTAAATGTTATCATAAATAAGTGTGTTCATCTAACGCTTCATTATACAGTGATTGCATAATATCGTTAAGTGGTTTTTTCTTTCCTTGTATATCTAATGAGTCAACATACTTTGAAAGTATAGTAAGAGTATCTTCAACATCTTCTATTTCATCATCTTCAAAGAAGTCCATATGTTTATTATCATCAACAACAGAAACATGAAGAGGTCCTTCTGAATGTATTTTATCTAAGAAAGTATCAAACCAATAGGGATTATCTTTATTGACAACAATAACTTTAGTAAACTTACCTGCATACTTACTATAATCTGCATTAGCAATAGTCTCAAATGATTCTTTAGAATCATCATAAAAGGCTTTTTCAAATAGTGTTAATGGATTTAGAATTGGTGTTAGTTCTTGTGTATCAGTATCGAATATATGAAAATACTTTTGGTCTCCATAATCTGACCAAGTAAATTGCATCTGACTTCCTAGATATCTGATGTTTGCAAATTCTGATTTTTGATGAAAGTGTCCTGATAAAACTTTTTCAAATCTCTTTACATAAGAGTGGTCAAATCCATGTTGACATGTCATACCTGGCATCATTAAAGCACCCTCAAATTCAAAGTGACCCATACACCAACTTGCTTCTGCAGTTCTTAAAAAGTCTACAGTATCAGCATAGTTTTCGGGATTAATCCAAGGCACCATTGCAATATTAAAACCATCGTATTCATTTACAATAGGTTCTGTAATTACATTTATATTTGCCTCATTGAATAATAGTAGTTGTGGTGCATTAACATCATTTGTTGACTTGTAATAAGTGTCATGATTACCTATGATTAAGTCCATAGATATATTATTCTCTATTAAAGGTTCAATAAAGTGTTCTCTATTGGCTTTTAGAGTTGCAAAGTTCACATACTTTCTTCTATCGAAGTAATCACCTAAGTGAATAATGTGTTCTATATTATGTTCTTTTAGATATGGGAAGAATATTTCTTCGAAGAAACGACCTTGATATTTGGCCATTGCCTCCATATCACCTCGGACACCTGCATGTGTGTCATTCAGTAATGCTATTTTCATTCAGTAAAGTTTTCTAAGTTTTTCTTTTTAACTGCAGTCTTTCTTTTAGACTTGCGTGGTTCATATTCAACACGATTCATGTTCTCTTGCATCCATTCAACATTCGTGTTTGATAAACTTGGGTCGTGTTGACCATCGATAGTTTCAAAAGAATCCATGGTAATACCACTTTCATTGGTAACCGTCTGTTTAATATAGACTTGTTTCTTTTCTTTTTGAATTCTTCTTAGGAATGCATAATAGCATATCTGAGTGATATACGCAAATGCATTATTTGACTTTTCTACATTGAAGTTGCCGATATACTGAATACAATTTTCGATTGCATCACATATCATTTCGTCTCTGTAGGTATAATTGATAAAATTGGGTCTAGTCGATAGTCGAGTAGCAATTTTGTAGATACATTCACCTATGTATTCAGACATTTTAGGAAGTTCAGTGTCATTGGCCTTGGCTTCTTTGATTCCTGCTGAGTATTCAGCAACCGCCGCAGTGAACTCCTTGTTGTTTACATAGTGTTCGTTTACTTTTTTTGTAGTCATGTATACATTATACACAATTTCCTGTGTCCTGTAAGGTGGTTTTTATATTTATTTTTTTTAAGTTTTTGTTAAAAAACCACTATACAAAGGAGGAATTTATGATAAAATGAATATGTTGCCGGTTAGGGAACCATTAGGAAGAGATAAGGTCTTTAACTCTATAGTTGGTAGTTATGAACTCCGTCGCACGACTCATTCTATCCATTTCACCAATTGCAAGGTAAAACATACATAAACTCATCATTGTGTATATTATATAGTGTTTCATACGAACTGATTTATTCCCCAAAAGGCGAACAACATAAAACCGAATACAATAACTTGAACTACTGACATGACGGCAACTTGTTTCATAGGATGAACTTCAACAATTCTCTCTATCCAAGACTCACTAGGTGCAAGGTTTACAACTTGTAGAACCTTTTTTTCATATTTCACTTTAGTTCTACCTCAATAAACTTACCAATCATATTAATATCTGCATCTGATAACATACCTGCTTGACCCCACATTGTTGAACTCATAGGTCCGACTTGACCTCTGTTCTTGTAAGTGTTAAGTCTGTCAATTATGTAATCTGCAGATTGACCTGCAAGTGCTGGAAATACTGCCATACCTTGTCCTTCTTGACCATGACACGCGGCACAACCTGCCCATAACCCTCTGATTGGACTGAACTCATCTGCATTTGCTATCTCTCTTTTCTTTTCCATTATTTCGGAGAGTGTTCCGTTTACTTTGACATACTCTTCATAACATTCACCATAACATGAACTGTTAGAACTATATCCTGTATATTCTAAATTGGGGTAAATTTTAAGTGAAAAGAATGCAAATATTATTAAGCATCCT
>MDTG01212756.1_pt1 | contig 10727 bp, 10 predicted proteins | sample 811421 | NCBI WGS metagenome assembly MDTG01 (sample SAMN05326645, study PRJNA326480) | marine metagenome | isolation source: seawater | place: Pacific Ocean: South East | collected 2011
GGATATAATCCAGATAAATTTTTTATAGATAGTGAAACTCCAAATTATTTCCATCCAGGTAAGTCAGGTAGATTATTTTTAAACAGAGGTAAAGAACAAATAGCGGCTTATTTCGGCGAGATTCATCCAAATATTATAAAAAAAATAGATATTAAAACTGAGTCTTTAGTGGGTTTTGAAATTTTTCCAGATAATTTCAAATTATCAAAAAAAACGTTAAAAGATCAAAAAACTAAATTTGAAGTCTCAGATTATCAAAAATCTGAAAGAGACTTTGCTTTTATAGTTGATAAAAAAGTTAAAGCTCAAGATTTAATTAATGCGGTCTCAGGTGTTGATCAAAATCTAATAAGTAATATTAAAATTTTTGATGTTTATGAGGGTGAAAATATTCCAGAAAATCAAAAATCAATAGCAATTAGTGTAACCATACAATCTTCCGAAAAAACATTGAATGACAATGATTTAGAAAATATCAATAATTCCATAATTAAAACGGTTGAAAATAAAACTGGCGCTAAAATTCGATCCTAAAATTTAATGAGCACTATTGATTATATAAGAAACTTTGCAATTATAGCACATATTGATCATGGAAAATCAACGATAGCCGATAGAATAATTCACAAATGTGGAGGTTTGTCTGAGAGAGAAATGAAAGCACAAGTTTTAGACTCAATGGATATTGAAAGAGAAAGAGGAATAACAATTAAAGCTCAAACTGTAAAATTAAATTATAAAGCTAAAAATGGAAAAGATTACATTTTAAATATAATAGATACACCAGGGCACGTAGATTTTAGCTACGAAGTTAGTAGATCTTTGTATGCTTGCGAGGGGTCTATATTGATAGTCGATAGTACACAAGGTGTTGAAGCCCAAACATTAGCAAATGTTTATCAAGCTCTTGATATAAACCATGAGATAATTCCTGTCCTTAACAAAGTAGATTTACCCGCTAGTGATTTAGATAAAACAAAAAAACAAATTGAAGATGTTATTGGAATAGATACACAGGATGCAGTGCCTTGCTCTGGAAAGACAGGCGAAGGTATTGATGAAATTTTAGAACAAATTATAAATATATTGCCTGCACCTAAAGGAAATTCAAGTGAAGATCTAAAATGTTTATTAGTTGATAGTTGGTACGATTCTTATTTAGGTGTAGTAATTTTAGTTAGGGTCATTAACGGAAAAATTACTAAAAATATGAAAATAAAAATGCTTTCAACAAACCAAGATTATATTGTTGAAAAAGTTGGAGTGTTTACTCCAAAAGCAAAAGATATAAATGAACTTGAGACTGGCGAAATAGGTTTTATTACAACTGGTATTAAAGTTTTATCAGAAACAAAAGTTGGTGACACAATATGTGATGCCTCAAAACCTTCAGTTGATGCTTTGCCCGGCTTCAAGCCAAGTAAACCAGTTGTTTTTTGTGGTTTGTTTCCAGTTGATAGCTCTGAATATCAAAAATTAAAAGACGGTTTAGCTAAGCTGCAATTAAATGATGCAAGCTTTTCATTTGAGGCTGAATCTTCTTCAGCTTTAGGACTAGGATTTAGATGCGGATTTTTAGGATTACTTCATCTTGAAATAATAACTGAGAGATTAGAGAGGGAATTTGATGTTAACCTGCTTACAACAACTCCAGGTGTTGTTTATAAGGTTAATTTAAATAATGGAGAAGTAATGGATCTGCAGAATCCATCAAGTCTTCCCGACCCCACATTAATTAGATTTATTGAAGAGCCATGGATTAAGGCTACAATTATAACCCCTGATGAATACTTAGGTTCAATTATTAAACTTTGCCAGGATAAGAGGGGGATTCAAACTAATTTAACCTACTCAGGAAATAGAGCTGTTTTGAATTATGAATTACCATTAAATGAAGTTGTTTTTGATTTTAACGATCGAATTAAGTCTATGACCAGTGGTTACGCGAGCTTTGACTATGAAATAATTGGACATAGAGAGGGCGAGCTAGTGAAATTGGGGATTTTAGTAAATGGTGAAACGGTTGATGCACTTGCCATGATGATACATAAGGATTTTGCACAAAGAACTGGTAGGGAGGTTTGTGAAAAATTAAAAGATTTAATACCAAGACATAATTTTATGATACCTGTCCAAGCAGCCATTGGAGGTAAAATTATTGCAAGGGAAACTATAAAAGGCTTTAAAAAAGATGTTTTAACAAAGATTCATGGTGGTGGAGCTACTGATAGAAAAAGAAAACTACTAGAAAAACAAAAAAAAGGTAAAGCTAGATCTAAACAGTTTGGTAGGGTAGAAATTCCTCAGGAAGCGTTTATTGGAGTTCTAAAAATTAATAAAGAGAAATAAATGAAAATCTATGATTGTTTTTCTTACTGGGATGAGGATTTTTTATTAGATTTGAGGTTAAATATTCTAGACGAATACGTCGATTATTTTGTAATAGTTGAGGGTAACAAAACCTGGCAAGATAACGAAAAAAAACTCCAATTTAATATAGATAAATTTAAGGAATTTAAAAAAAAAATCATTTATGTTCCAGTAAAAGATTTACCTGGGGGGGATGATCCATATTTAAGAGAAAACTATCAGAGAAATTGTATTGAAAGAGGCATCAAAGATGCTAATGAAAACGATCTTATTTTAATTTCGGACTTAGATGAAATACCTAATCCAGATAAATTAAAAAATTTTAATTTAAAGGATAAATACGCTGTATTTAAACAAAAACATTTTTATTATAAAATCAACTTACAAAGTAATAATAATCCATTTTGGTTTGGCTCCAGAATTTGTGTTAAAAAATACTTAAAGTCACCCCAATGGTTAAGAAACTTAAAGTTTAAAAAGAGACCCTTATGGCGATTAGATAAATTTAGATTGAACAATATTATTGAAGACGGTGGATGGCATTTCTGTAATTTAAAAAGCCCTGAGGAACTTTTATACAAATATAGAAATTTATGCGAAACAAATGACCCGTATCATTTTAAAGAGAAAATTGAAGAAAAATTTTTAAATTTATCAGAAATAAGAAAAAGAATTGAAAATAGACAAGATATAATCGGTAGAGCAGATAGTTTTAACAGAATTGAGCTAGATGCAACTTATCCAAAATATATCAGAGATAATTTATCAAAATTTGACGATTGGATAAGTTAGCCTACTCACTAGGATCAAAAAAAACCCATGGACAACTTTTTACTTTACAAAATTCATTAAACCAAAAAGATAAATATCTTTCTGATAAATAAGCATAAAGTCTACCAGTGTCGTATCCCCTTAAATTATCAAAACCAAAAATTTTTTCGCATTTAAAAAGCCAATCAAATAATTCATTAAACCATTTGTTTAAAATTGGTTTTTTTGAAATTACCATAATATTTGGATTAAACTTTGTATTGGTATTTACATATTTTTTAAACTTATCTTTTTGATCTGACTTCATTAAATCTATTGCCTTATATAAATTGCCATAACCGTGAAACATATCAAACTGAAGTTTTATATTGTGTTTATTTTGATTAAACAAAATAGAGGGATCTTTAATCCAATTTTTCCATCCTCTTTTGATTAATTTAATTTTTTTAGCTGGGGAAACTTGTATAGGATCACAAACAAATGCGTCATAAGTGTTCCACTCATTGGGTATAGATCTTAAGATATTTTTTTTTAAGTCATTTATATTGTCTATTTTTGAATGATTATCTTTGATCCAAAATCGTCTTTTTTGACAAAAACCAATCCAAATATCATCACTCATATTTTTTAGCTCATTTTTCCAAAACCAATAATGAAATGTGAGTTCAGAATAATATTTCTCTTTTTGTTGAATATTATCTCCTTTTCTACAAGTTATATAATTTTTAGGAAAATCATTTTCTCCAACACCAACAAGTGTTAAATCTAGTTTTTCTAGATTTGAATTTGCTAAGTTTGAAACACAATAAGTTTTTAAGTTAGTCATAAATATTTTTTTAATATATATATTTTTAATATTAAAATAATACTTATTTAAATATTAATAGTAAAATGACATTAAAAAAATTTTTGAAGCTATGTTTTAATAAAGTAATTCAATCATTTTTTTTTATAATTTACGGCAAAATAAAAGTTCAAGGCCTTAATTCAAAAAAAATTAAGATAAAAAAAATTAAATACATCAATAATATCAATGTTAAAAAATTAAATTATAAAGTTATTCAAATTGAGAATGGTAGAGCTTTTACAAATTATGTAGAAAATTTAGCTGTAATTTCAAATAATATCATAGCTAAAGATTTTTCTTTTCAACAAATTAATGGTTATTTAAATCAAGATAAAAATGAAGTTCTGATTTCGGGTACTCCTAAATTTAAAAAAAAATTTTTTGGAAAAACTTTGGTCTTGACACAAGGTGCGAGCGGACATTTTAATTATGCTCATTGGCTATTTGATATACTTCCCAAATTAATAATTGCTTCTCAATTTTGCAAATTGAGTAAAATCAATTTTTTTTATTTTTCAAAATTGAATAATTTTCAAAAAGAGACTTTAAAGTTTATGAAAATAGATCCAACTAAATTTATTGACTCTAACAGATTAAGACATATCGAGTCTGAAAAATTAATGGCTGTAAGTCATCCAAATTATTTTAAGAAAACTATTTTTTTTGCTCATTCCAATTTACCAAAATGGATAATCTATTCATTAAAAAAAATTTTTTTAAAAATAAAGATTAGAAAAAGTAGTTATAAAAAAATATTTATTGACAGAAGTGATTCAACACAAAAACATTGCAAGTTAATTAATAATAATGAAATTATTACTTTTTTAAAAAAAAAAGGGTTTAAAATTTTACAATTAAATAAGATTAAATTTATAAATCAAATATCGATTTTTAAAAATTGCAAAGAAATAATAGCGCCCCATGGAGCTGGACTTGCAAATCTAGCATTTTGTAAAAGTGGAACTAAAGTTTGCGAAATAATTCCTAAAAATATTAAGAATAGTGTGTATAAAAGAATTAGTAACATTAATAAATTAAAACATAAATTTGTTTATCTCAATAATATTAAAAATGATAAAAATGGTGATATGTTTCTTAATTTGGAAGATCTAAATAAACTAGTATAACTAGATTTTTTGTATTAAAGAATTAAGTATGAAAATTGATAGATGTTTAATTAATTAAAACATATCTAAAAAATAAATGAAAGCAATATTTGACATAGGTGCGAACAATGGCCTTAATGGTTTAGCTTTTGCTATTCTTAACCCAGCAACAAAAGTTTTTTCATTTGAACCTAATCCAACATTAAAGAAAATTATCCTTAGAAATAAAAAAATTTTTGAAAAAAGTTTAAAAATTAACCTTAAAAACTTTTTTTTTATTGAAAAAGCAGTATCAAATAAAAAAAAAAGAACCTTTTTTTATATCACAGAAAATGATGCTACTTCATCATTATTAAGGCCCAAAAAAAATTTAAATAAGTTTTGGACTGAAAATAAAGATGCCTCAATTAAAAATATTTCTAATTGGATAAAAGTAAAAAGAAAAATAAAAATAGAAACCATTAAACTTAAAGATTTCTGCAAAGATAATCAAATAAGTAAAATTCCCTACATACATTGTGATACTCAAGGAAATGATTTAAAAGTTTTTGAAGGCTTAGATAATTATAGAAGAATTGTAAAAGAAGGAGTTTTGGAGTCAGCAGTTAAATCAAAATTATCACTTTATAATAAGTCAACGACTTTTCAAAAAATAAGAAACAAATTTAGTAAATGGGGATATAAGATTGAATCTATAAACGAATTTCATAAAAATAACCCTGAGAGAAATATACATTTTTCAAATAAGAATTTTCACGAAAATATTGAGTTTAACTCTCCTTCAGAGAAAAATTTAAGACTATTTAATAGAATATTAAAAGGAAAAACTAAATTAAAAGATAATATTTCAATTTATATTTTAAGTAAAAAATTTAAAAATTAATTATTATCTATAAGTTCAGCGATAATCTTTTTCGTATTATATTTTTGTTTCCATTTTGGGTAATCTTTTTTAAATTTTGACGTATTTGATATATACCAAATGTGATCCCCCACACGTGGCAATTTAATGAATTCTTTCTTTATTTTTATGTTGCATTGATCTTCAACTATGTTTAGCGCCTCTAGAATTGAGCAATTTGAATCCCTACCTCCACCGATATTATAAATAGCACCTTTTTTTGGCTTTTTAAAAAACTCCCAAAAACAATTGATTAAGTCATGACTATGAAGGTTATCTCTTACTTGCTTACCTTTGTATCCTATAATGGAATATTTTTTTTTTGATAAACAGGATTTTACTAAATAAGATAAAAAGCCATGCAATTTTGCTCCACTATGATTAGGTCCAGTTATACAACCTCCTCTAAAACATACAGTTTTTAAACCTACATTTTTTCCATATTCTTGAACAATTAAATCTGCATATGTTTTTGATACTCCAAAAAAGCTATGAACACAATTATCTATTGTAAAGTTCTCATCGATACCATTAAAAAATCTATCACTTTTTTTCAATTCCCATCTACTTTCGTTCTCAAATATTTTTAAATTATTTGGATTGTCACCATAAACTTTATTTGTAGACATAAAAATAAAGCTAGCACTAGGACAAAATTTTTTAGTAAGTTCTAATAAATTTAGAGTTCCGGTAGCATTAACATTAAAATCAATTATTGGATAGTTTTTTCCATAATCATGAGAGGGTTGTGCTGCACAATGAATAATAATAGAAATTTTTTTTGAATATTTTTTGAATATTTTTTCGAGACTACTTATATTTCTGATATCAGTGCTATAATTATAGAAATTTTTGTAGTTTTTTTTTAATTGTTTATTTATCCATAAAGTTGATCCATCTTTGCCAAAGAAATATTTTCTCAAATTATTATCAATTCCAATGACATCAAATCCTTTATCACAGAAAAATTTTACTGCCTCTGATCCAACTAGTCCTGAAGAGCCTGTTATTATTGCGACTGACATTTAAAAATATTTAATTAATTTTTTTTTATTTTGAAATATCCATTTATACGTATCTTTTACAACATCATAGATATTTTTCTTTGGAGTCCAATTATATGTTTTTTTTACTAACTTATTGTCAGTGATGAAATATGGAATATCATATATTGATGTTGTTTTACTTTTTCCAATCAAAATCTTATTTTTTGTTATTTTTTGGCAAATTTTTGTTAGCTCAACGAGTGAGGTGTAGCTTTTAAGAGAACCTCCAACAGTAAAAATTTTATTATTGATCTTATTCATTTTTTTTATTTGAATTAGAATCAGATTACAAAGATCTTTGATATGAAGAACATCTCTAACTTGATTACCATGACCACCATACCCAATATAGTTTAGACTTTTTTTATTTATGTGCCTCCAGATCCACAAACTTACAAATCCTTGATCCTGTTTTCCAAATTGCAGTGGTCCAGAAATTACACCACACCTGTTAATGATATATTTAAGATTAAAAGCGTAAGAAAATTCTTCTATAAACATTTCAGATGATAATTTAGTTAAACCATAAATTGATTTAGGTCCAGATGTGTCATCTTTTTCATTTATTAGTTTTTTGACATTAAGTTTTTTAATTATATTTTTTGATTTGATAAGCTTATTTAATTTTGGAATTCCATATACTCTGCTAGACGATAAAAAAATTATTTTTGATTTATCCTTTTTAGCTTTTTTTAATAAATTTAATGTTCCTATCAAATTAGTGTTTATTACTCGATCAATATCTTTTTTTGAAACTTCAATGGCTGCTTCAGCACAACAATCAATTATTAAATCATATTTTGGTAAACTTAAAATTTTTTTATAATTAGTTATATCAAAATTATGATTTTTAATTTTTTTACTTTTTAATAAATCATAATTATATCTTGATCCTTTTCTAGAAAGGTTATCCATACAATCTATCTTAAAATATTTATTTAAATAAATTGCTAAATTAGTACCTACAAATCCACAACCTCCAGTTATTAATACTTTAATTTTTTTCATAAATTATTTTATATAGTAGAATTTTTATCATTTTTATTTTTAAGATAGAATTTAAAATCTAAAATTGCAAAGTAATAAAAAATAATAAAGTTTACTTTTAATAATTTGTATCTGAAATAAATGATATCCCAAAAGGACCATTTAATAGTTTTTTTAAACTGTCTTAAGACATTTTTAAATGTTTTTGGTAAATTTCTTTTTTTAAGTCCATCACCGTAATGTAAATATCTCCAATATCTTTTTGATAAACTGATACCATTGTCATTCTGTAAATGATAACAAACAGCGTCGCTACAGTAGAATAATTTATGATTATTTTTTTTAAGAAAATTAGAAAATTCAATATCCTCACCGTTAGTTTTAAAATAATCTAAATCAGTCCTGTATTTTTCCGTATCATATATTTTTGAAGTATTTAAAATATTATTACAACCAAATATGAATTTTGGATTTGATAAATCATTTTCTCCCCAGTTTTGTTTTAATCTTTTAGATCTCCAAAGATTGAAAGAATTTTGTGTAAATTTCTCATACATTTTTCCACCAATTAAAGTAATATTTTCAGAGTGCATTTTATTCATTAATAATTCTATCCAGTTTTGACTTAGTTCAACATCAGCATCAATTTTTGCAATAAATTTTGACTTTAGGTGATTGTTGGCAATGTTCATTGAATGGCTAATACCTAAATTTGTGGTATTTTTAATTATCTGTATCTTGTTACCAAACTCTAAAAGTATATTTTGTGTATTGTCTGTGGAAGCATCATTAATTATTAAAATTTCATGAGGTTTAACGGTTTGACCTAAAATTGAATTAATACATAATTTAATAGTAGCTTCTGCATTAAAGGCCGGCACATATATAGAGATTTGTGAATTCATTATTTATATATTTATATTTATATTTTTAATTTATAATATAAATCAAATTCATTTGATAAATTTTTTTAAACAATAGATGAGAAAAAAAATCATTATTACTGGTGGCTCTGGTCGATTTGGACAAATATTGAAAAAATATAAAAATGAAAACCTGCTTTTTTTTCCGAATAAAAAAGAATTAGATATTTTAGATTATAAAAAAATTCTCTCTTATCTTGAAAAGAAGAAACCAGATATTTTGATACACTTAGCAGGCTTATCTAGACCTATGTCAATACATGATAAAGACATTAAAAAAAGTATAGATTTAAATATTATTGGAACTGCAAATATTACAAAAGCATGTGAAAAAAAAAAAATTAAATTAATATATTTTTCAACACATTACATTTATTCAGGTACGAAAGGAAATTATAAAGAAACTGACACAATTTTTCCTGTAAATAGTTATGCTTGGTCTAAATTAGGAGGTGAGGCTTCGGTTAATTTATATAAAAATTCTCTTATTTTAAGGTTATGTATGACAGAAAAACCTTTTGTTCACAAAAAAGCTTTTTCAAATGTAAAAACAAATTTTATGTTTCATGAAGATGTTGTTCCGATTATTTTTAAATTATTAAACTGCAGGGGTACAATTAATATTGGCGGTAAAAAACAAACAATCTATAACTTTGTAAAAAAACACAATAAAAAAGTTAAAAAAGCTTTAGCAAAAAAAAATCAAATACCACTTAATTCGACATTAGATTTAAAAAAGATGAAACTGTCTATAAAAAATTCTAAATTAAACTAGGATATAAAAATTTGAATATTAAAACATATTACACTCTTTTTTATAATCATAGATTTAAGAAAGCTTCATTCATTAGGAAGGTTTACCTTATAGTAATATTGCCATTTAAATTTTTATACGATTATTCCTTTTTAGAAAGGAAAAAAAATTTAGATGAATTTTCTCTTAAAAACTCTTTTTTATTTTCTAAAGATTTAAATTTTTTGTTTGAATATTTTAATAGTGATAAAGGAGAAAAATATATTAATCAATATACTCACCCATCAAAAAGAGACAACTTGTTGATTGAAGCACATGGTTATTCAAAATATTATGAAAAGATTTTTCTAAAATTTAAAAATGATAAAATCAATATTTTAGAAATAGGCTCTTTTTATGGAAATGCCTCAGCAGCTCTTTTCTTTTATTTTAAAAATGCAAAAATTTTTGGGGCTGATATAAATCCTGATATGTTCAATTATATTTCAAAAAGATTAGAAAGTTTTTACGTGAATTCTAGCTCAGAATTATCAATTAAAAGAGATATAGTTGAGAAAAATATACAGTTTAAGATAATAATTGAAGATGCAAGCCATATGTTGAAAGATCAAATAATTTCATTATTTAATCTTTTTTCTAATCTTCAAAGTGGTGGATATTTTATTATTGAAGAATTAGATTTTCCTGAAAAAAGAGAAGACATGAGAATTGATCAAGAATTTCCTGATTTAAAGACTATTCTTAAAAATATAAATAGTGGAAGAGACTTTGAGTCAAAATATGTGGATGAGACATCAAAGAAATATTTTTTAAATAATTTTGACACAATTGAATTTTTCCAAGGCAATATCAATGAAATGGCTATTATAAAAAAAAAATAATAATTTAAGATGAATTAATATTATATTGTTTTTAAATATTGTTTTAGGGAGAGGTGGCCGAGTGGTTGAAGGCGCACGCTTGGAAAGCGTGTAAAGGGGAAACTCTTTCATGGGTTCGAATCCCATTCTCTCCGCCATCAA
>MDTG01324597.1_pt1 | contig 10727 bp, 13 predicted proteins | sample 811421 | NCBI WGS metagenome assembly MDTG01 (sample SAMN05326645, study PRJNA326480) | marine metagenome | isolation source: seawater | place: Pacific Ocean: South East | collected 2011
TATATGGAGCTAGAAAAAACTGAATAATCCCCATCACCCAGCCTTTTATAAAATCCTAGCACTATATATGGTGTTTGTAACTAAAAAGATTACTTTTATCTTGTGTAAAACCCTATTCTTTTATTCGTAAGGATACCAAATCCCTTTTATCAATGTTCTGATTTAACAATTAGAGGGGTTTTCTTCTATTTTTTATTTAATTTCCTAATACTTACTAAAGGCTCGGTGATCATCAAATCTAAGAATGAATTACCAATATACTTCCTAAAATACTAATGCAAAATAAAGAAGATTTTTAACTAAATAATTATTTATTCAACAATTTTTTTATCCAAGATTTTGGTAATTTAAATAACATTATATTCATCTTCATAATAAGCGAGAGATTAATAATCTTTCTTTATACTAATAAATCATTACTTGCTTGCATTGATAATTTTCAATTAATACCCAAAATACTTTTTTAGTATAAATAAATAGTTTAAAAATTTTTTTTCTCAAGATGTATAAAATATTAATCATTAGTTAAAAAGATATTTGCGAGAATTATTATATTTAAAATAATGGCCTATAAATTTTTACTTTATTTTATTGATTAAACAGTTACTTTATCTTTTGGACTAAGAATAAAAGCGCTCCATGTGCTTCAATTATTTGGGTCGTGAACATATTCTTCGGTAATATACTCGATATTGTTACCCAAATATCTATAGCCTTTAAATTGATATCCTCAATTACAATATAACCACCTTGTTTTATTAATTTAGTTGCGGTCCGAAGAGTATTTATATTAGCATCTGGAGAATGTAATCCATCGTCAATAATAAGATCAAATTTATTAGTCAATTTATTCTTCAAATTATTTAATGATCTATTACATGTTTGATCCACATAAAATGTTTTAATTCTTTTTTCATTAAATAAAATTCTTTTATCAAAATCGGCTCCTATTATTTCCGCATTCGGACAAAAATCACGAAAAGCTCTCAAGGATGCTCCTGGCTTGCCTTCTATTCCCATATTTGAGACCATATCTTTATTATTAGTTCCTAAACCTATTTCTAGAATATCTGAAACGTTTTCTTGAGGAGTTAGTAATTTCCCATAAATAATATGATATTTATGTTTATTTGCCTTATCGCTTCCATATTTATTTAAAAGAATTTCTAATTTTTTTATTGAAATTTTTTCATCTTCTTTTAAATCCAAATCTTCAATTTTTAAGACTGCTAATTTTGTTTCTAAAAGATCTTGATACAAGTTATTAATAGATTTGAAGATACCATTTATTGTGTTTTTTGTTAATTTTGATTTTACTCTTGGTTTACCTATTGAATTGGGAGCATATGTCTCAAATGTTGTGAGAAGTGAAATGAATTTTGGGTCTGAGTAATAATATTTTTTAACAAACCTTACTAGTTGTTTTAAAAAGTAAATTTTTTTCATTCTTGCTTTAAAGTGTTTTATCATTTCAAATTTTTAAAACTGAATTTAGTTAATAAGAAGTTATATCTTATTTTCTAGACTAACTATAATTATATTTATTGTATAGTTTATTGGAAAATAAATTATTTTGTCTTTTAGAGCAAATTCTCAATATTAATAAAATAACTTTTAATGGCAAATTATATTTTATAGAATTATTCTTGATTTGAATTTAGAAGGTAAAGTTTTTGATTGATTCCTATCTCTTAGCCTAATATATTTAATGTGATATCTATATTATATTAACTATAAGAATCTTTAAACTTATTAGTAAGGAATTATAAATACTTAATAATTTTGCATTAGGAAAAAAGGAAAAATTACTTTATAGATTTAACTGAATTTATTTGAAAAATATTAAGAAAAGTTCCTATTTAATTGTTCATATAAAAAAATTTTAAAGATTATCTAATTAAAACCATATATTTAATGAAATAGAATTACATATGAATATTTAGAAAAATAAATTTCATATTATTTTATAAAATTATTTATAGTATATTAAAAATCATAGGATATGAATTAAAAAAATATAAAAAAGTTATCATTAATTCTATTACAATCTTTATTCTCTTATTTATTTTAGGAACTGATAAATATTCTTTCAAGATTATTAAAATTAAACCAGATAAATATCAACTTGAAGTTATCAAAACTTTATTAAGAATTTAATTGATCTATTATTTAATAAGTAAATTTTATCTATTGCCTCAAATTTATATATTTACATAATAAATTTAAAGAAGAAGATGCTTAAAAGTTCAAAAAAAACTATAAATGTCGAGAGGACTTATGGATGTGGTTTTGATGATCTTGTTATAGCCAATAAGAAGAAAGGATTTCATAAGCATTCTGCTAATATACAGAAAAAGAGGGACCAATCTATTGTATTTGGTAAGTCATGGGAAAATATCTTTAGAGCATTTGCAAAATATATAGATAGATCTCTTACGAATAGAAAACTCCTTACCTAGGGATTTACTAATAAATTTTTAAGCTGCATCTTTTAGAATATCTTTAAGTTGCTCATCACTTAGTTGCTGTAAATAATTTCTTATTGCAAGCCAAGATTTTCGGCTCTCTAATTTTCTGCCATTCCTAATAAGATTCGCAGAGACTTGATCTACTAATTCACTATGATTCATAATATATATTATTCATCAAATTCAATAATTACGCCATTAAAATAATCTGCTGATAATCTTGAGGGCTTAATTAAAGATATTCTTCTTTTCTTTCTAGAAATTTTCTTTTCAAAAGGGTAGATTGTTTTCATGATTTATCCAAAATAGTGTTTTACCTCTGTCCAGCCATTATTTACTAATTCATCCCATGTTTCAAAAGCGCAATTAAGGTCAAGCAATCTTGTGTTTCTTAATCCAGCTGGCTCGCCTAAATGATTTGTGTAGAAAAGATGAGTAAAAACTTTGATATTATGAAAATTTGATTTTTTACACTTATCAAAGAAAATTAGATGGCTACCTTCTGGGTTGAGAAGGCAACCAGATGGGGCATCAGTACGACTGCCGTAAGAAAAATTAGACCAAACATTAGATACTCCTAAAGTCATTAAAGTAATACAGGTGTACTATTAGTATATCCGTATTAATCATTTACAGTCAAGTAGTTAGGAAATATTTTTTATTTAGATTTTTTTTAAAGCACCCTTTCTTAAAAGGATAAAAACTCGCTTTAATGGTAGTCAAAATTTTAATAATCTTTTCAATTCAATTTACATTACTTATTTAGATATATATTTTTATCTATTTGATGGAGTATATTTATAATTCAGGGCAAATGATAATATTTAAACACTAAGTTATTAAGGTATTTTTCTTGCAAAATTGAAATTATAGCCAAAATAAGCATATAAAATTATTTTTTAACTTTATAAAGTTAGTAGGCTTTATGGAACTATTATTTGACTAGCTTTAGGAATTTCTTGATTCTTAAATACTATTGCTTCATATTGAAGTAATTTAAGCCTTTGATATAAATAAGATAATAAAGCTATTTAGAAAAGAAATATTTGAATAATTTAAAATAATTTTTAAAGAAAATTTGATAAAAAGAATAATATATATTTAGATATATCATCGAGAAATTTTTATTATTTAAATCAATATTTTATTGCTATTTGCCAATGAGGATATATGCCACGGGACTTCTCTTTCAATAATTGTAATTTTCTAGAGTTTATTTTTATAACTATTCCGTCAGTTGGATATTTAATAAATAATTTTTTATTTAACCATGCCTGTCTAAAAGTTTCTACTTGGCTAGTCCTACTTGCTTCAACAATTTCAGGAATGGTAAAGCCCAGCTTCCAAAGGTAAAGGAGACTTTCGTATTCATTACATTTTGTGTTAATAATTTGGAACGCACAGAAGCTAATTTCTGGATGTGATTGATAGTCTCCACTTCTAAGGAATCTAGATGAGATTCTTTGCGAATCGCTCGGTCTTTTTTCTGGGGCAAATAATTCGCCACGAACCACAAGGCGAGATCTAATATTGATTTCTTTTGGAATGTCTTGGACTGCTTGGATTTTCCTTGAAACATCTTTACCATTTCTAGTTATAGCTGAATCTAATTTGCCATCTAAGTATTTGATTGCAATAGCACAGCCATCAATCTTAGGCTCAATTAATAATCTTGTAGAAGGTAATAACCCTTCTAAAAATTCTTTTATTTGATCTTTTGGAAGAGATGGCAAAATTAAATCATTCTTCTTATTAAAATAATCGCATTTAGGATCTATTCTTAATAAATTATTTTCTAATTGGTCAAATTGAAAATCAGATATTAAAGAGCGCCCAGCACGATATTCTTTGTCATAATATTCAATTCTCTCTTCCAAATATGTTTTCATATTAATAATTGTTTCTCAAAATCTACTCAGGCTGATTCAAAAAAGTTTTCTAAATCATATTAAGCATAATTTTTTTAACAAATATTGTCTTTTCTTATGAAGATTTTTTAATTATAAGGATTATATATAAAATTTTATTAATTTTCTCAAAATAAGAAAAAGTTAGTTGGAGAACCTAATTCTTTTTTTTAAGTTAAATTCTCCTGATTTTATTTTAAATAAAATATTTTTTTAAACTAAAAAGTAATTTATGAACATCTAATTACAGATTAAATCTTTTTTATTGGTAATTTATTATTAATTAAATTTAAACTTTCAAAATATCGAAAAAAAATTAAATTGATAATAATTCATTCTCGTTGTTTTAAATTTATCACTTTCTATTATTTTTTTCTAATTCAACTTTTATAGTGGAATGCTTAATTAAATTTTAAGCAGCAAGAGATTTATCATCATTATTTGGTATTCTGAATCTTTCCTCTAATTTCGGCCCATATTGATTACCCCATATTTCTACTTTTGAGTTATTTGGGGCCATAAAAGTATAAACCTCTAATGGGAATAAAACTCTTTCTAAGAAAAATTTAGAATGGCCAATACATCTGAGAACAACCATCCTATTACTTTCATTTTTATACGTGAAATCAATCATTTACATTAATTTTTTATTTTATTAAACAAGAAATTTATTATTTAAATCTGTATTAGAATTTACTGTATTTAAAATTAATGTTCTGTTAATAATCGAAAAATTTTGAAGAGATTATTTTTTCTTTTTAATTACTGGGATTATATAATTGCAATAATTTAACTTATATTATAGGATCCTTTCTTATAAAAAATATTGATTCAGAATCATAATTATCAGTTATCCATTCTTTATATTCCTCAAATATTGATAATTTGTCTAATCCATTTAAATATCTCATTCTTTTAAAAGCATTTAAGAGAGCTAAGTAAGGAGTATCAATCATTATAAAGAAATTATAAATTGTTTTAATAATAAATATATTAATAAATTAAAAAGTAATGATCTTTACATTTTCAACTTTTAATTTGTTAAAGCTTTTCAAAATATTAATATAGTTTTGTTTAAAATATTATTTTTTAATTTATAGATGAATTTAGGTAATCTTTGTTATCTAAAGGATAATTAAATAAAATTATACAATTAGAGATAATCTATTATAAAGAAATGTTTTATAGGTTTTTCTAAAAATTTGTCACGAGAAATGGTGATTTTATTTAATCTATAAAAAGAAATTAAGAATTTTTATAGAGTTGAAAGCTTTATTTACCATAGATTTCCTTTTAAATGCCTTTCAATGCAAATACTTTCACAATCTTCATCTATACCCTTTGGATTTATATCGCAATAAGATAAGCATTCATAATATGCATCAACTGGATGTTGTTCATCAATTAATTCGTTTTTCTTTTTTTTAATCATAATCTTTCCTAAATTCTTTTTTTGAATTAATTTCATTGATAAGTTCATCAAGCCATTCAGTATTATTTTCTTGCCTTTTATGTGATTTGCTGGTTTGATTGCTCATAAATAATCCTCATAAAGTTTGCCTATATTATTTGTTCTTTCATATGTAATCAATAAGTAAAAATACTAAACATAAGGTATTAATAGAATCTATGAAAAATTTATATTTAAATATGTAATAAATTAGAATATTTAATAAGGCAAAATAGAATTACAATTTTTCATAATTTGTATATATATATTTTCTCTAAGATTTTAAATTCTCATTTATAAGGGATCATAAACTTATGTGAATAATAAAAAGGGATATTAATAAGTTACATAGTTGAAGATCTAATTATAAATACTGATTATAAAAATTAAACAAATAATATTTGTCTGCATAACTATTAGAATATCAAATTTCTTAATTAATAATATAAAGATTATTTTGATTTTTGAATACAATTAGGGATCCTCATAATAATATTCCGCAAGATATAAATTGATTCAGTTTTTCTCTTATTCAATAAAGTATTTTATCTCAGCACCCTAGAGATTAGAAGTTATATAAACACTATATACAAATTAATATCTATGAAGAAAATATACATGCTTTGCTTTAAAAAATACACACTAGAATTTTTATATTTTGATCTATATGGAGATTAAATATATTCTTGAGACTAATAAGTATTAGCAAAATCTAAAATTATTAATAAAAATAGATCACAATCAAATAACTTTATTTCTTAGTAAATCTTAGTATTCTTTATTGATATTAATAAAGATTTTATAAGCTTATCTTATTTTTCTTGAATAATAATGAGATATAGCTTTTATTAAAATAAAAATAAATAATTCCTCCAGCAAAATCACTTCCTATAAGTAGTAAAGATATTAAAGCAAATTACTTTACTTAACCCAATATAAGGAATCAAAAATAAAATAGTTAATTTAATAGAATGGATCAAATTTTTCTTTTGTTAACCAATTAGGCTTATCTATTATCCATTTATCTTGATTCTGATCATTTACTTTCCATAAAAGAATTTGTGATATATATTTTAAAGACGTTCCCATTAAATACCTACTTTTTGGACTAATAAATATAAATACAATTATTATGAATAAGAGATTAATTTAAATAAACTTCTAAACATCAAAAATATAAGGGTTCTGAAATATTATTTTAATATTTCTTGTATATCTTTTCTAATTTTATAATATCTTCTTTATTAATTTTTCCTCTTTTATTAGTTTTATTATTACTTTTTATTATGGGGATTATCCAAAAAAACTGAAGCCCAACAAAAATAGTTATTAGAGATAACAAATCTATAGTTCCTGATTTCACTATATTATCCATATAACTTTTTCTAAGCTTAGCAAATCTTTTATTAAAACAAAATTTCCTACCTCTTGCTTAAAAGAATTAATACTAATACAGGGATTGATTATTTCTATGATTCTTAAATTAATTTCAAGGTCTTAATTTATTGAAATTTTTCTTTAATTTCTTATTTTTTGTTCTTTTCATTTTTTATTAAAATAAACAAAAAAAAGTCTAAGTATTTTAATTCTTATATATGATTGGATATTTATAACTAATTAATTAGTGTAAGAATCTTAGAAAGCAAGTAATTCATTTTAAGTTTATATAATTATTGACATTTAATAAATTAAAAAAATAACAATTTCTTGTCTTAGAGTTTTGATATTACGGCTTAGAAATTATTAATTTTAATAATGTGTATTTATAAAAAATAAACATACCTATGAAACTAAAAGCAGAATAATACCTATTAACTAGCCTTAAAAGTCCTCAGCACTACATATAGTGTTTAGAAACAAAATAAATTGACTAATTATGGGGTTGTGCGTCTCTGTTTTTTTTGTCATGATAGAAATCCCCATCACTCAGACTCTGCATTTAATGCAAGAGTCTTTTTTTTATTTTTCATTAGTTTTAAAAAACTTATTTTTAATTTCTTCTTAAATAAAGAAATTTTTAATAGATCAACTCAGAATTCTATTGGACATTCAATCCCTAAGTATGTCTGCATATAAAAGACCATTTTGTGAATTTATATTCTTTAACTAGAAAAATATCGTTAGCTCCTCTGGGTAGATAAACTATTAATAACTTTAATATCTTTTACAAAAATAATTATCATTATTGAAATTATTATTGAAACAATATTTTTAAAAGTCATTTAAATATTTGAGAATAAGATTAAACCTATTAAGCAAAATATTAAAACGCTAAGGCTATTTAAAAGAATATATTTATCATAAAATAATCCAAAATATTAAGATTAGAAAAAGGTAATGATAACCGTTTCCATTTTATGTATAATTATTTATGAAATCCTTATTTATAAATTATGAAAGTAAGATCCTCAATAAAGAAGATTGATCCAGACGATCAAATTGTTAAAAGGAGAGGCAGACTTTATGTCATAAATAAGAAAAAACCAAGGAATAAGCAACGTCAAGGATAGTTATATAAAAATTGTTATTGATGGGTTTTTCTCTATTAGCATTTACTGGAATATTTGGATTATTTTTTACTATAATATTAATTATTATAGATTCATTTATTAACTGATTTACATATATTTAATTACAATATAATTTGTATTGGTAAAAAAATATGAACTTCAATATTATTAATTTAAAGTTATATTTAAATAATTAATTATTTTAACTTAATCACTATTTCAGTTTTCATCTTCGTATTTAATTATTAATATTTAGAATTTAACGGTTCTATATTAAATCTAAAAAATTTTATTATTAATTTAATAATAGGTTTTTACTTACAGATTAGTTAGATTAATTTCCGTTAAAAAAATTTAAATATTAAAAAAATTATAAAATAAAGGAATTAAAAAAAATGAACTTAATATAAACTGAACTTTTAGTTAATCATAAGAAATTAGTTTTATCAATTATTATTAGAAACTTATCTTCTTATTTATTTTCAATTTTCAAGAGAAAACGAATCTATTAAATCTTTGTTCCAATTATAGGTTAAAATTTATAAACAGATTTGGTCTATCTTTTATGAATGATTTTAAAAATGTAAATGTTGATAAATTAGCGAATATTTATTTCGAGGGAAAAGTTATAAGTAGAAATATTTTTCTTATTGATGGTTCTAAAAAAACATTGGGAGTAATGTTGGAAGGTGAGTATGAATTTAATACAGAATCACGAGAGTTTATGGAGATAATATCAGGAAAATTATATTTAAAACTTGAAGGCGATTATAACTGGAAACTAATAACTGAAGGGATGGATTTTTATATTCCGAAAAACTCTACATTTAAATTAAAAGTTTTAGAGTTAGTAAATTATACCTGTACTTACTTTAATAGTTAAAAAAATAGTAATTTTAATTTATTCATAACTATCTATTTTATTTAGCGTTACAGCTTTAAAATATCTGATCCATCGTCTAAAAAATTAATTTTATTTATTTGTTTTTACTAACCATAGATAATAATTTAGAGTGATAAAATAACCTCTATTTATTGCTCTATTAATTTATTAGGTAGAAATTTTTAATCTTATTAACATTATTAAAATAATAAAAACATTAAAGAACAAGAGATCCAATATTAAAGAAGTTAAGTATTTATTTATCAAAAAATAATTTTCAATTCTTTTTTGAGATTTTTATATTCTGAATTTATACCATTTATAAAATCATCTATTTCATTTCTAAATTCCTCAATATCGTTAATTTTTCTTGAACCTTTCTCGTAAATAATTGATTCGAATGTACCAGGTTTTCCTATCTCTATCCAATATCCTGAGAGACAATAAAGCTTATTAGGAAATAAATTTATAAAAAAGGAATTCTTATAATTTTTATATTTAGTTATTATATTATTTACTAATATCCCTTTAGATTTACTTACTCCAAATTTTGCAATTTCTTTTGAAATTAAAATAACTTTTTCAGGATTTCTTTCTCTTTTTTTTATTGAATTACGATAAAGAATTTTTTCAAGTGTAAAACAGTAATCAAATAGTTTCGTATTTTCTTTTTTTGAAGGATAAATAATGGTAATTAAATTTAATAACACAAATGATGTTAAAAGTAGTTTTTTAAACATTTTAATTTTAATTGTTTTAGAATTTAGATATTAATAAATATCTTACAATCTAATTTGCTAAAGATATTAGAATTTTTTTTTAAGTAAATTTTCAATAAATCTGCTGCTGAATCTATTAATTTAAACCTCCCAAATAATCATTTAGAAATCAATTTTATAAAATATCTATAGAAAATATTTAATTTATTTTTCTATCTTAGATCTTGCTATAGAAGTAATTTAAATTAAAAAATAAGATTTAAATAATTTAGTCATACTTTTTGATAAATAACCATAAAGTTATTTGCGGGCATTTTAATAAGACTTTTGTGAATGAAACCATTTATAGTTGCTTGATGATTAACTTCCTCTAAATTTCTTACACCCCAATTACTATTTTGCTTCTTTAGTGATTGATCAAATAGATAATTACTATCACTTATGTGTTTATTTTTTATTTTAAAAGCTCCATATAAAATAACAAATTTACTAATATTTAATAATCTTCCAGATTCTTTAAATAAACATATAGTACATTTCCATGGAGCTATATGAATCATATTTATAGAAATAACAGCCTGTAAATTATATTTTATTTTATTGGGAATTTTCCAAGGTGTTCTAGTTACATCAATTTCTAAGGGTTCTGGCATTATTTTATTTAATTTTTCATGATTAATCCAAGAACTTATACTTTTTCTATGGTTATAATTAGGATCACTTGTTTGCCATATTATTTCTTTAAATCTTTTTTGGAATTCAATACTATGTTCACCACTACCACTTCCAA
>MDTG01399787.1_pt1 | contig 10727 bp, 10 predicted proteins | sample 811421 | NCBI WGS metagenome assembly MDTG01 (sample SAMN05326645, study PRJNA326480) | marine metagenome | isolation source: seawater | place: Pacific Ocean: South East | collected 2011
AGTATCTGTCATCTAAACTTGGTTTGATAACTACAATTTTTTTATTTTGGTGTTTAGCCCAAAGGATTCTTTTTAAAAGTTCACTAGTTTTACCTGCAAACATTGCACCTACAATTGTTTCAAGATTACCTCGCATTAAGTCAATATATTTTATTTTTTTATTTATTATATAATTAATTTAAATAAGTAATAGACTATTTAGAGAAATGATTAAAGGTGAAAAAGTTAGATTTGATATTCATAATATTTTATTTTCAATAAATAAATTTAATAAAACCTTAAATGACTATTCTATCAAAAAAACAATTGATCAACACAATAAGGAAGATCTTTCATTTTTATATAATGTAACATTAAACTCAATGAGATTTAATTATCATTGTTTGAAAATAATAAATAAATTTATAAATAAAAAATTAAGAGATCATGAAAGAATTTTATTGATAAGTGCAATAACTCAAATTGTTTTTTTAGATTTTAAAGAATATGCAGTCATAAATTGCTCAGTTGAAATAGCAAAGAAATTAAGACTTCACTCTGGTCTTATTAATGCTTCTTTGAAAAAAATTGCCAAAAATAAATTAGAATTGAGTAAAATTAAAATAGAGTATGATGATTTACCAAACTGGCTTCTAAAAAAAACTTTTTCATTATCGTTAGACGAGAAGGATAAATTTATAAATAATTTTTATAAAGAACCACATCTTCACATAGTATTTAAAGATAAAGAAAAATTAAATAATTTTGAAGATGATTTAATTAAAACTTCAAATGTTTCAGGTTTTTTAATAAATAAGAAAGATATAAAAAATATAAAATCTTTTAATAGGGGTTATTGGTGGGTACAAGATTTTAGTTCTTTCTTTCCACTATATAATTTAAAAATTGAATATAAAAATAAAAAAATTCTAGATGCGTGTGCAGCACCTGGAGGAAAATCATTTCAACTACTGTCACAAAACCATAATGTAATTTTAAATGATAAAAATAAAATAAGAATACAAACTCTAAGAACTAATTTGGAAAGATTGAAGTTTAATAATAAAATATTAAATAAAGATTTTACAAAATTTGATGAAAAAGAAAGATATGATATTATTATAATTGATGCACCATGTTCAGCTATTGGTACTATAAGAAAGAATCCAGAAATACTTTTTAAAAAAAAGGGTCCAAATTTTAAAAAACTTATTTATTTACAAGAAAGAATGTTGGAGAAAGCTTCTATTTTACTAAATAAAGATGGGTACATAATTTATATGACATGTTCATTTTTGGAAATAGAAACTATTGGTCAAATTAATAAATTTATTAAAAAAAATAAGAATTTTTTAATTAATAATTTTAAATTGAAAAGAGATAATATTAATTACTCTAAGTTAATTAAAGATAATTTCATAATAAATCTCCCTGATAGTATTAATAATAATAATATTGATGGATATTTTGCTGCTTGTTTGAAAAAAATTAGATGATTATAACATTAAAAAAAATATTATATGTACTTGTCCTTTTTAAAATAAAGTCAAGGAAAGATGCATCATACTTAGATTTAAATTTTAGAAAAATTGATTATACAAATTATAAACAAATCAGAACATTTATATTTAAGGATAATTTTTATTGGAATAAAAACAAAAATATTCACAGTTTTGATTTTTTAAATTTCTCAAAAAAACTAGGTGGTAAAATTGGTATTAATTTGTCTAAACAAGCCATATTTGGATGGTATGAAAAAAATAAAAATAAATTAGGATTTCCGTGGATAGAGGATTTGTCATCTAAAAGATTAATAAATCTTTTATATAATTACGAATATATAAATTCTTCATCAAAAAAAGACGATAAAAAAAAACTTGATACAATTATACATTTTCACTTACAAAGGAATTTATTTGAATTTAATACAAAAAAAATAACTGAAATTAGTTCATTTGACTTAGTCGCATACTTATTGTCTTATTCAATTATAAAAAAAATTAATGGAAAACAAATCGACTATGTAAAATTTATTGTTGATAACCAATTAGATAAATTAGGAATGCATAAAAGCTATAATATATTGGAACATTCTAAATATTTAAATAATTTAAATGAGATAAAGAATATTTTACTTTTTTACAAATCAGAAAAATCTTATTTATTTGATGAAACAATTCTTAAGATGACATCCATATTAAACGAATATTTCCATCATGATGGCACAATTCCACTATTTAATGGATCTAACAATATATACACTAAGGATATTTATAACTCACTAAATAAAGAAGAATATTTAAAAAAGAGAGAATTTTTAAACATTGAAAATGGTATTGCTTTTTACTCTGATAAAAATAAAAAAATTTTTTTTGATGTAGTTCAACCTAATAAAGATCTTGTAAGCTCTAATTTAAGCGCAGGTACTCTATCTATAGAATTGAGTGGTTTTGGTGAAAAAATAATTACTAATTGTGGTGCTTCGGAAAGCTTGGGGAAAAATCCAGAATACTTGAGATACAGTGCTGCACACTCAACTATAGTTTTACAAAATACAAATATAAGCGAAATAAAAGAAGGGAATCCTCATATAAAATTTCCTCAGTCAGTTGTATTCAGAAGAGAAAAAAATAATGACAATGATATATTTGAAGGTTCACACAATGGTTATTTAAAGAAATTTAATAAAATAATTAAGAGAAAATTGATTATTTATAAGGAATTAAATAAAATTGAAGGAGAGGATAATTTTATTTCATATAAGGAAAATAGTGATAGATTAATTTATCATATTAGATTTCATTTGGCAGAAGGAATGGTGCTTAATTTTACAAACAATAAAAAAAATATAATTATGAAAACAAAATTAAATAATATTTGGTTATTTAAATGTGACTCTGAACTTATTGTTGAAGATAGCATATTAGTAGACAATAATCTTACTAAGCCTACTAAGCAAATAGTTATTAAAGGTATAGTTTCAGAAAAAAAAATTTTAAAAAAATGGTCAATAGAAAAAATTTAAGGAAAAAGTTTGCGTTAATATCTGTATTTGAAAAAAAAAATTTAAGATATCTTTGTAATAATTTAAGTAAATATAATTATAACTTTATATCAAGTGGCTCAACAGGAAATAAAATACGAAATATGGGTTTCAAATGTAAAGATATTTCAAAGATTACTAAGTTTAAAGAAATGTTTGGAGGGAGAGTAAAAACTCTTAATCCTTTAATATATGGTTCATTACTTTATATTAGAGATAACAAAGCTCATAGAAAACAATTTATATCATTAGACATGCCCGAGATAGACATTGTTGTTGTTAATTTATATCCATTTATAAAATATGTAAAAAAGAAAAATAGTGATCAAATAATTGAAATGATAGATATAGGAGGTCTCAGCTTACTTAGAGCTGCTGGAAAAAACTTTAAATATATTACTCCACTAATAGATATATATGACTATAAAAAATTAATAGAAAATTTAAATAAAAATAATGGAATAACAGATATAACGTTTAGAAAAAAAATGGCATCTAAAGTTTATAGAGAAACCTCAAAATATGATAAAAATATTTCAAAGTGGTTAAGTGGAAAATAAAAACAAAAAAATAAAATTAAGATATGGTGAGAATCCAAATCAAGACGCATATCTAAGTAGTTATCCAAAGAACTCTATTTTTAATCATCAAATTAGTGGTAAAAAAATTAGTTATAATAATTTATTAGATCTTGATAGTGGATTAAGATGCTTAAAGGAGTTTAGTGAACCTACATCAATAATTGTAAAACATACTAATGCATGTGGTGTAGCTTCATCAAAAAATATTGAGGGTGCCTTTCATAAATCTTTTAATAGTGATCCTAAAAGTGCTTTTGGGGGAATAATTTTTTTAAATAGAAAAGTATCAATTAAGCTTGCCAAAAAAATATTTAAAAAATTTTTCGAAATGGTAGCTGCGCCAAATTATGAAAAGGGTGCTCTTGAAATATTAAAAAAGAAAAAGAATTTAATTCTAATAAAAATACCAAATATTAAAACTAACATTTTTGATTATAGATCTACCCTTTTTGGTGATCTTTACCAAAAAAATGACTCTACTAAGATTAACAAAAACTTTATTAAATTAATATCAAAGAAAAGTGGATCAAAAAAATCTATCTCTGATATAATTTTTTCACTAAAAGTAGCAAAGCATTTAAAATCAAACGCTGTTGTTTTATCTAGAAATAAACAAACTGTTGGCTTAGGTCATGGACAGCCAAATAGAATTGATGCATTAAATTTTGCAATAAAAAATATGAAATCATATTTTAAAAAAAAATCCTTTGTTTGTGCTTCAGATGGATTTTTTCCATTTACAGATAGTATTGACTTACTCAATAAAAGTGGATGCAGTATCTTAGCTCAGCCAAGTGGGTCTATTAATGATAAAAAAATTATATCTTTTTGTATTAAAAATAAAATATCATTATACTTTATTAAAAATAGGCTTTTTAAACATTGATTAAAAAAAATAAAATACCAAGATATTTGAAACTTTTAATTAAAAAATATCCTCATATTGCTTCAGGGAGGAAAAATTTTAAACAGCATAATAATAGAATTGCTAAAACAATAATATTAGTAAAAAATTATTTCTCTATAAAAAATTAATTTATATAAATATTAGCATTACCTAATTTATTTTTAGTTTTGTTTACTCATAGTATAATTTGATATAGATATAAATTATGAACAAACCAAATCTTTTTTTTCCAACTCCCGTTTGGACATTACAATTGAAAAATTATAAAAATATAAATGAAGAAATGTACAGTTTTATAAAAGATTCACAAAATAATGATCAAAAAGGAATACATAAAAGCAATATAAAAGGATGGCATTCGAAAGATTTTAGTCTTCAAGAAAATGAAACAAAAAATTTTATAAATTTTATATTACCCTCTATAGAAAAAGTAATTATAGATATGAATTGGGAAAGAAAGAAACAATCCATTAAAATAAGTAATATGTGGGCTATAGTTAACATTGGTGGCTCAACAAATTTAAGACATCAGCATGGAAATAGTACTATTAGTGGTGCCTATTATGTGAGAGCACCTAAAAATTGTGGAGATATTGTGTTTTATGATCCAAGGCCTGCACCAGTCTTTTATAGTCCAGAAGCAATAAGTCCAAATTTTCTTAATGCTCAAGTTAATGGGATTAGTCCGAAAGAAGGTGCCTTAATATTGTTCCCAAGTTATGTTGATCATTCGGTTAATGAAAATTTATCAAATGAGGAAAGAATAGTTATAAGTTTCAATATCATAATTCAATCATGAACCAATCATACTAAGTATATTAAGAAATATTCTCTCTTATATTTTCCCAAGCTTCTCCAGACTCTATTTCTTTAAGCGTCCATTGTCCATAAGCTAAATTATTAAAAATATTGTAATTTATTACTGGGTTTTCAATATCTTGAATTTTGCTAATATTTGATAAGGTTCTTTCTGTAAAATACGAAGGAATGCCCTTTGACATTGCCATGAAGCCTGCAGTAGACTGCAAGCTTACAAATGCCCATGCATTTTCTAGTAAAAAATTTAAAGACTCTTTGGAAAATTTATTATGTATAATAATTTTTCTATCTGAATATTTTTTAATTAATTTGATTGTATCATGTGTCCATTGAGGTACTTTGTATAATTTTTTCATAGTTTCTGAAGGCTCTGAAAGAATTATATATGTCCCTGATTTTTTTTGGTCCAGAATTTCAAGATTAAGTTTTATTAATCTGTCATTAGGGAAGTTGCCTTTTCCGTCGTGGATAAAATTATTATAAACTATTCTAAAATATCCATCTAAATTGATTACATTAGTACGATTATTTTCAAATGACCTTTTTGATTGATTAAAATAACCGTGGTCCATATAATAAAAATTTTTTACTTTATTAATAATTTCCAATGTACCTCTTAATACACCATATGTTGCTATAGTTTTGTTATAGTCTTTAAAATTACTTGCATGACATAAAAGTGCATTGGATCCTCTTGCAAAATTGTAACAAATAGTTCTATTAACTATATGATCAGTATAAATGACTATGGGTTTTTCCATTAAGAAATATTATACATTGATTTGCAAAACTAATTCAATTTCTTTTCGAGAAACTTCCTACATTTTATTAATAAAAATAATAATATTCAGTCTATCAACTATATTGGAATCATAAATTTTTTTTTATATTAATAAATTACATTAAAATCTATAATTTACATGATATATTAAAAGACAATTATTATGAGTGGGTGTTTTAAATGTAATGTTAGTCTAGAGCGATATAAGTTACTTTATAAAATTTATATAAATAGTCTAATTTTTTTGAGATTTTTTTTTTATTAATGATTATGTTTTTTATATATATTTATGGATTGTAATTTTATTTTTTTCCACATAGATACAAAAAGAGAGGAATTATCAAATAAACATGCTAATATAGAAAGAGAAAGTATAGTTTATTTTATCAATTCAATTAAGAAGTATCATCCGAACTCCAGAATAATACATTGCACAGATTTAATAACAAAATCATTCAAAGAAGTTGATCAGACTCATAGGACTGACTTTAATAGAAATTATTTAATGTACGGTAAAATTAAATCATTCTCTACATTAAAAATTAACAAAACCTCTGTATATTTAGATCCAGATATGCTTCTTATGAAGACTATTCCAATAAATAAGTTTGAAGAAAGAGCTGAGGTTTTTTTATTAAAAAGATCCTTCAATAATAATGTTAATATACCTGTTTCATTTAGAGGATTAAAATTTTTACAACATGAAAATAAATATTATTCTGATTTATATCCATATGTTGCATGTTTAGTTATTTGTAAAAAAGAAAATTTTTGGAAAAAATGTTTAGTTTTTTTTGAAGAAATTGAAAATGTATATAAAATATGGTTTGGTGATCAAGAAATTTTTAGAATAATAGTTGAAAAAAATAAATTTGTTTTTGGTTTTGTAGAAGAAAAAGATTTTGCCTGTCCTCCACAAAATTTGAATGGCAGAACGAGACCTTTCATAATTCACTTTAAGGGTAAGATTAATAAACAAATTATAAAAAAATATTATCAATTTGTTTAATAATTATAAAACTAATAAATATAGAATTTCTAAATATTTTTATCTAAAAGAAATTTTATGTATTCTGTTTCCAAATTTTTGAAATACTTAATGCAATCTTGGCATTCTTTTAAACTACCACAATGGTTATTGTTATTTGCAGTAAGATTAATATGAAAAGGATATCCAGTTACTAAAGGGGATATCCAATGTCCAAAAAAAACTATCCCTTTCTTATTTGTAATTGCCCACAAATGTGCTAAGCCGCCTTCATTGCCAACAAAAAAATCACATTTTCTCATTATTGAAAATGAAGTTCTGTAATCGCATATAATGTTATATGTGCCTTCAATATTATTTTCATTTTTGATTGAGGTTTTAATTAAAATAAAATCATTTGAGCAAATTTTTGAAAATTGGATCCATTTATTTTTACCCCACTCTCTATTGACAGAATGTTCGTAAGTAATTATTTTATTATTTAATACTATATTTTTTTTTGGAGTATCTGATATAAAAATAATTCCTTTGGGTTTTTTTCTTTTTTTTGTTGTCCAATCATTTTGAATCAAATTTATAGTTTTATCAGCAAAATTAGTTTCTGTTTCCTTTGGATATAAATTTCCTATTTCTGCAACTCTTTCTTTTTTCCAAATTATTTTGTTGTTTTTTTCATCTGTAGTGCCAGCTAAAATTCTTGGAATTTTAATATAAGGTAACTTTTCGTTAATTTCATTTTCTAAAGTTATGTAAGGATTTTTATAGAAAATATCCTTAAATTGTCTAGTATTATTAAAAGGCTCACTCACTAGAATCTGTAAGTTTGGGCTTTGATTTTTCAATCTTCTAATTATACCTGATGTCATTACGTAGTCTCCCCAACCCATCTAATATTTACCTTTAATTTTTTTGATCATTTGTTTTACATTTAAAATTATTTTTTTATTATAATCAATTACTTAAATAAATATAAACTTAAAATTAAATAATTTTTATCAAGGCTTAATTATGTGTGGGATATTTGGAATAACAGAAAGTAATAAGAAACTTGTAAAAGATATGATGTATAAATGCTCACATAGAGGTCCTGATGGTAACAATATATGGTCTAATAATGATCTAACATTAGGTCATAATCTTTTATCAATTACTTCTAATCCAAAAGATGGAGCGCAGCCATATATATCTGAAAGAGGCAATGTATTGGCATATAATGGAGAAATTTTTAATTACAAAATTCTTACAGAAAAATTTAAAGATATTTTTTTACCAAAAACATCTTGTGATACCGAGCTACTAAGCTGGTTATTAGACAACTATAATTATCAAGAAGTAATATGCAATTTAGTTGACTCTATGCATGCTTTTGTTTTTTTTAATAAGAAAGATAATGAATTAATTTTATCAAGAGATCACGCTGGAATTAAACCTTTATATTTTTCAGAGATTAAAAATGGCATAGTCTTTTCGTCTGAGATTAAAGGTCTGATTGATATAATACCCAATGCCAGAAAAATAGATCGACTAGCATTAACGTGTACGTGCTTCTTAGGAACTAATATTTTGAGACAAACATTGTTTAACGGTATTTATAAAGTTCTTCCAGGGGAAACAATGATTTATAGTTTAGAAAAGAAAAAAATTAAGTCTACATTTAGAAATCTTGTAAAACCACATTCAAATTGTAATCTAGATGTTGAAGAATTTTATGAGCAATCAAAGATAGCAATAAATAATTCTTCTGTAGGAATAAGAAATTTTGGAATATTTTTATCTGGTGGCCTTGACTCATCTATAATTGCATATGGATTAAAAAATAAGTTAGGATCACTAAATTCTTTTACTAATATAGTTGAGCCGAATATAATAAATTCAGAGGACTATAATAGTGATGCTAAAATAGCTAAAAAATTTGCTCAAGAAATCAACTTGAGCCATACGGAAATAAAAATAACACCACAAACATTTTTAGAAAATTGGAACGATTCAATAAAATCTATTGAAGAACCAAGATATAGTTGGAACTTGCCTATGTATTTTTTTACTAATAAAATTTTATCTAAACACAAAACAGTAGTGACATTTGCTGGTGATGTAGGAGATGAAATTTTTGGGGGATATACGAAATATCTAAGGATGTATCATTTAGAAAAAAAACCTAAAAAATGGAATGACTTTATTAGAATGTGGATGAAGAAATATCGAGCTCCTGTATTATTAAATATGAAGTTTAATTATGAAGATTTGCATTCAATATTAGTACAGGTTTTGCCAGAAGAAATATGGAATTCAGAAGATATTGCCAATTCAGCCATGGCTTTAGATTGTATAACAACTGTTTCAGAGGATTTTTTTTCAAGAAATGATAGATTTGGAATGGCATTCTCAATGGAAGGAAGATTCCCTCTCTCGTCAAAAAAATTTATGGAATATTGTTTAAACATCAAATCTTCATATAAATTTGGCTCAGACTACAAAGAAACTAAATATATTATCAAGAAAGCTTATGAAAATAAACTTCCTAAATACATATTAAATAAATCTAAAACAGGATGGTCTGCACCTATTATGAGCTGGTTGAATATCAATAGTTCTCTAAGAAATAAATTTAATAGTGATATAAAAAGGGAAGATGGAATCAAGAGTGTTTTACATGATCTTAACTATGTAAATGATGATATGATTGGTGAAGATTTGTCAGGAAAAAGAAAAATTGTCTCTTGGATGTTTAGAAGTTGGGCTCAAGAATTTGATATGTATTTATAAAAAAAATGAAACTGATTAAGGATTATTACATTCCAGATAATGACAGTCACTTTGAGAAATATTTTACCCAATTTGATCATTATCAAGAAGCTCAAAGAAACAGAGCTTTATCTCATGTATCAGACTGGAAGAATTCAATAGATGTTGGAGCAAATATAGGATTATGGTCTAAAGATCTCACTTCTTTTTTTTCAAGAACGTATTGCTTTGAGCCTAATATTAATTGCTTAGATTGTTTAAAAAGAAATATTAATACTGAAAAAGCTGAAATTCATAATTTTGCCTTAGGTTCTAAATCTCATTTTGATTTTATGTATTGTCCAGATTCAACGGGCGGTTCTTCATTAATTAATAAAACAAAATTATTAGGCCATGATGGTGCTGGAAAAGAAATATGGGATAAATTTGATATTAATGTACCAAAACAAAAAATTGAAATAAAAACATTAGACAGTTTTAAATTGGAAAATATTAATTTTATTAAAATTGATGTACAACACTATGAACTTGAGGTTTTAAAAGGTGCGGTTGAAACTTTAAGGAATAATGATCCTGTTGTTTGCTTAGAAGAATACAAGGAAAATTTAGAAGACTCAGATGAAATAAACTTTCTTCAATTATTAAATTTTACTGTTATTGATAGGATTGGTAAAGAAGTAATTTTAAAAAAATTAAATTAAAATTATTATTGAGTTTCAAAAAGATTTGGAAAAGTTTGATTTTTTGGAGCGGGCGAAGGAATTCGAATTCTCGACCCACTTATTCTGTTTATTTATAAGCATAGTTTGCGACCCAATGTAAGAATTCAGTTTTATCTATTGCTACTTGTAAGGTATCTAAGTATCCCAGTTCTTTTGCCCAGG
>MDTG01440167.1_pt1 | contig 10727 bp, 11 predicted proteins | sample 811421 | NCBI WGS metagenome assembly MDTG01 (sample SAMN05326645, study PRJNA326480) | marine metagenome | isolation source: seawater | place: Pacific Ocean: South East | collected 2011
AACGTGACCTCCAAGAGGAACATTATTTGCAATTATAACATTGTTTCCTATTTTACAATCATGAGCAATATGAGAAGAAATCATAAATAGACAACCATTGCCGATTTCTGTTTTCGAACCTCCACCCTCTGTGCCCGGATTTATAGTTACATACTCTCGAATAATATTTTGCTCACCTATAAATAAACTATTTTTTTCATTTTTAAATTTAAGATCTTGAGGTTGGGTGCCAATGCTCGCGAATGGAAATATTTTTGTTCCTTTTCCTATTTTTGTATTACCTTCAATATGTACATTGGATACTAATTCAACATCATCAGACAATTCTACTTCAGGCCCAACATAACAAAACGGACCAATTTTAACTGTCTTAGACACTTTAGCTTTTTTATCTATTACACTTGAACTATGTATCATTCTTTTCTATCTACTATTGTTGCTGACCACTCAGCATCTGCCATTTTTTTTCCGTCAACTTTTGCTATGCCTTTATATTTCCAAACTCTACCGTGTGATCTTATTGCCTCTATTTCCAAATGTAACTCACAATCAGGTAAAACGGGATTTCTAAATCTAGCTTTGTCGACTCCCATTAGATACACTAATTTATTTGCGTATTCTTTTGGGTCAATGCCATGTGCTGTTAAAGCAGCAGCTGCTTGACCAAATGCTTCAACTATTAAAACGCCAGGCATAACAGGTTGGCCAGGAAAATGTCCTTGAACATAAAATCCATTTTTTTTTACATACATTATTGCTGTTGCTGATTTCAAATGAACAATATTAATTAATTTATCAATTAATAACATCGGTTCTCTGTGTGGTAGTAAAGCTTCAATATCTTTTTTATTTAATTCGGTTTTACTCATTATTATTTTTTATTCTTCTTCATAAATTCTTTCAATGAAACAGCTGGATAACCCATTACTACTTGATCATCATCTATGTTTTTAACAACTCCGCTGCCTCCTCCAATTTTTACATTATTGCCAATGTTAAGATGGCCAGAAATTCCTGCTTGACCACCAATTGAAACATTGTCTCCAATAATTGAACTTCCAGCAAAACCTACTTGACCCGCTATCATACAATTTGAGCCAATCTTAACATTATGTGCAATATGAATTTGATTATCTAAATAACTGTTTAACCCAATGCAAGTATCATCAATCGATCCCCTATCAATAGTACAGCCTGAGCCAATTTCAACATCATTCGATATTAAAACTCTTCCAATATGAGGAAACTTTATATTTTTATCTTTTAACGGAATAAAACCAAAGCCCTTTAAGCCTATTTTACAATTGTCCTGAACCACTACTCTATCTCCTATAATAGAATTTTTAATTATCGTGCCGGAACCGATTACACAATTATCTCCAATTTTTACATCATGCTCTATAATTGCGTTCGATCCTATAATAGAATTTTTACCAATTTTGACATTTTTACCAATTAAAACATTATTACCAAATTTAACAAATTTATAGTTTTTAGTGTTTGGTTTTTTTAAAGATAAATCAGGAAAATCTATATCTGCTGATACATAAATTTTCTTAAGCAAGAGAGCTAATTCGTATAAAACATTTTTGACAATAATTACATTATTCTTTTTGTTTAAGTATTTCTTTAAATTTTCTGTAGTAATAAAAGCTCCGGCTTTTGAATTTATTGCTTGGGGTGCATAGCTTGATTTATCAAGGAAAGATAAATCATTTTTTTGAGCATGTTCTAAAGGTTTTACATCGTTAATTTTAAAATCTTTATTAATGTTTTTATTAGGAAATAATTTTTTTAATGTAATTTTATTTTTTTTAAAAAAAAAAAATTGAATTCATCAAACTTTAATCAAGACTTACAGATTTTATCTTTGCATTAAGTAAAACCATTACATCATTAGTTATATCTAACTTTTCATCAGCTAATATTAAGTTTTTTTTATTTATCACCATTCGAATTTGTTTTTCCTGCATATATTTTTTGATAATAGGATTAAGATTTTTTAAAAGATCTTTTTTAGCTTTAGCTCGTTGAGATGAAATTTTTTGTAAAGCATTGCTTCTGTTCTTTTGAAGATCAGAAACTTTTTTTCTAAGCTCATCCACTTTCTTTTTATATTCTTCGGTAGAAATTAATTTTTTTTGTTGTATTATTTGTTTTTCTTGGTCTCTAAGATTTTTTTGTGTTTTATTTAATTTTTTTATTGATTGATCTAATTTATTTTTTAGCTCATTTTGTGCCTTTTTTCCAGCAACACTCTCATTTAAAATTTTTTGAAAATCGATATAATGAGGTGTTTGTGCACTTAAATTTTTTTCTGTTAAAAAAATTGTTAATATGATCAATAAGATTTTTTTTATAACTTGCATTAAAAAGTAGTCCCTAAGTTAAAGTTAAAACTTTCAGTCTTATCAGTATTTGCTTTAGACAAATTTGTTGAAAAAATAAAAGTCATTGGCCCCAACGGTGATAACCAACTAGCAGCAACACCTGTTGAAGATCTAATTTTATTACTATCATCAATAGAGCTATCATAGTCAATTCCCCAAACATTTCCAAAGTCTAAAAATGCACTAACATCAGTTTTCGTGTTCTCAGGTAGTAAATTTGGTAAACTTGCCTCTAAATTAAGAGCTGCCGCATAGTTACCACCTATATGGTCATTTCCATCTACTGGGCCCACTCTGCCTCTTTCAAATCCTCTTAATCTTCTACTACTTAATTTTTTTCTTTTACTTAATCTCACATCATCATCATTAAGTCCATTAATTGCAGCAAGGTACAGTTTACTTGCTCCAATAACATTTTCTGTTAATGAGCTATATTTACTGTAAGTCAGTGTATTTGAAAGATAACTTCTGTCGGCTAAGAATGGGTAAGTTTGTTCAAAACCAAAGATTGATCCTTTTGTTGGCATAAAAGATCTATCTCTACCATCATAATTAAATCCGTATGTACCTGCTAGTTCTGAAAATTCACCACTTTGTTTTGCAAGATTTGCACTTGCGCCACTATCTGTTCTTAAATCATCATAGGTTGCGCTGACTCCAAGTTTTGTAAATATATTTTTGTATTGCTCAAAACGCGTATTGACCCCTGTTGATACAATTGTATTCTCGTACCCTTGATCTGGTTTGTCGTTGTTTTCACTAGATACAAAATAATTTATTGAATTTCCTAAAAAATCATAATTAGGATCACTATAATTCAAAATACCTGATAATGACTCTGCATCTACTTCCAATCCTAGCTTAACTTTTTTTCCCTCGCCTAACCAATTATTTTCACTTACACTAATTGCAAAACTTCCTCCGTCTGTACCAATACCTGCTCCCGCGCTAATTTCACCTGTAGGTTTTTCTGTTACACTAATATTTATTATCTTTAAGTTATCTGAGGAACCATCTGCTATTTCATATTTTACTTCATTAAATATATTTCTAGATTTTATTTCAGCGATTGATTTTTCAAGTTTTAGTTTTGTAAATGGATCACCTTCATCTATAATTAATTCACCTCTAATAACTGATTCATTTGTTATATTATTACCAGTAATGTTAATTCTTTCTACTAACGTTTTTTCACCTTCAAAAATATTAAATTTTATTGTGATTGAGTCTCCTTCAATTAATTCCTCAACATTATGTTCTACAAACTGCAGACTATTTTTCTCAATGATTAAGTCAACTTCTTCCAAAAGATCTTTAACTTTAAAAGGTGAATAAAATTCACCTATATATTCGTTGTATTTTTTATTTAAAGGTAAAAATAATTCTTTATCAAATGTTTGATCAACATTTGTTAAAAATTTATTTATTCTATATCTTTTTCCAGCGTTAATTGAATAAACTAAATCTATATTTTTATTCTCATTAAGCTCAGCAGAATTTGAAGTAATTTCTACATCATAGAAACCAAGAGATTTATAATAATTTTTTAATAATCGTAAATCTAAATTTATTAGGTTCTCGCTATATCTAGTATTTTTAGAAATAATTTTATAGAATCTATCTCTTTGACTAGCTATGACATCTCTTAGTCGATTATCTCGAATTTTTTTATCTCCAATAAAACTTATTGAGGAAATTTTTGTAATTTGACCTTTATCAATATCAATTAAAATATCAACGTTTGATCCATCTAATTCTTTTATTTTTACATCGATATTCGGAAAATTGTAACCAATTGAAGAATAAAGTTTTTTTATTAAGTTAACGTCATTAGAAAGATAGGATTTTACGTAAGATCTTTTGCTCTTAGTAAAAATTTGTTTTTTAATTTCTTCTTTAATTCTATTACTTGGTTCACCATTAATTATTAATTGATTTATTAATGGATATTCTTTTACGATTATATTTAAAACACCATTAACTTCATTAATCTTAACATCTTCAAAAAAATCAGTTGAATATAAATTATTTAAAATTTCATTAATTTTTTTATTATCAATATTATCTTTTAATCTAATATCACCATAAACTTTTATTGTCTCATCGCTTACTCTGCTATTTCCTTCAATTTTAATTTCGTTGATAGTTGCAGCGTTCAAAAAAATAAAAACAAAATAAGCTGAACATAGCTCAATTAAAAATTTAGATATTTTTCTCATAGTTTTTTTTTAATTACTGATTTAGCCCAATTGTCAATTTTTAAGATTTGTTTTATATTTTTAGGATTTTTTATAGCATATTTTCTATAATTACTATCCCTCATTATACCAAAGATATGTTTGTATATGTTCAAATAAGGCAGTTTTTTTTTTAAAAATTCACTAACAAGTATTTCATTAGCTGCATTAATAATGATTGGGGTAGATGGATACTCGTTAAGTCTTTTTTTTAGTTTTATTATTGGAAAGATTTTTTTATCTACATTTTGAAAAAATAGACTCTCTATTCTATTATGACTTTTAATTTTTTTTTTGTAAAAGTCTTTAATGAGTAAATTATCTTCAAAAATTGCATTAGCTAAAGGTATTATCATCGAGGTTTCATGATAGAGAAATTTTGTAAGCCCATTTTTAAAATGGATTATTGCATGTACCAAAGAGTTGGGATGAATCAATATATCTATTTTTGAATTTGGAATAGAAAATAATTTTTGTGCCTCGATTAATTCTAAAATTTTATTCATCAACGTAGCTGAGTCGACTGTAATTTTTTTCCCCATCTTCCACTTAGGATGTTTTAAAGCCTGTTTTGGAGTAACTTTTTTTAATTCATTTAATTTATAATTCAGAAAAGGTCCACCAGATGCAGTAATGTAAATCTTTTCAATAGAATCTATCTTTTGATTTTCTAATAATTTCATTATTGAATAGTGTTCAGAGTCAACAGGTATTATTTTCGTAGAGTTTTTTTTAGCTTGATGTTGAATAATGTTCCATCCACAAATAATCGACTCTTTGTTAGCTATCAAAATTTTTTTACTTTTTTTTAATATTCTAAGAGTCGGTTCAAGTCCAGCTATTCCTGGTATAGCTGTGACTGCAATATCATTTTTTTTTATAAATAAATTTTTTTCAAATTTATTAATAATTCTAGTTTTATTGTTCTTAAATCTTTTTTTTACTTTTTTATAAACAGAGTAATCAAATATTAAAAAAATATTCGGTTTATATTTTTTAATTTGATTACAAATTTGTTTAAAATTATTATTAGCACTAAGCAAGTGGATTTTAAAAAAATTTTTTTTTCTGTCAATTATTTTTAATGTTGATACTCCAACCGAGCCTGTTGAACCAAGAATAGAAATTAATTTCTTCATTAAAAAAGTAATATAAAAAAAATAAACCCAACCGGTAGACCAAGAAATATTCCATCTAATCTATCTAATACACCACCATGTCCAGGTAAAATATTTCCAGTATCTTTTATTTTCGCTTTTCTTTTTAAATAAGAAAAAAATAAGTCACCTAGTTGACATCCGATTGATGTAATAACACTAATTATAATGAGATTAATTTTAAAAGTATCAGTTAAATAATAAAAAAACATATTTATTATTATAACTGAAAAAAAGATTGAGCCAAAAGCACCGGAAATTGTTTTTTGAGGACTTATTTTTGTTAACTTTGGACCTTTAAAAATTTTTCCAAATATAAATCCTCCTATATCTGAAGCTATACAACCAAAAAGTAATATAAAAATAATTAATTTTAACTGTCCTATACTGGATAAAAAGAAAAATAAAAAACAAAAAATGAATATAAAAATAGTAAATATTAAGTTATGGAACATTTTCAAAAATCTATTTTTAAATATTTTTTGAATAATACTAAAATATTCAATTAGCGATAAAACTCCAAATACTAATAATGCAAATAGTAAAAAAAAACTGAAATTTATAATTAAATAAACAATTGATAAAAGTATCAATGATGTGAGAAGTCTTTTTTTTAAACTCATTATTATTAAATTGCTCCAAAATTTCTTTTTATCTTTTTATATTTTTTTATTATTTTTACCAAGTCGTTATTTTTGAAATCGGGCCAAAGTTTATTAATAAAAAATAATTCTGAATATGCTAATTGCCACAACATAAAATTACTTAATCTTTGGTGTCCTCCAGTCCTTATGAGTATATCTGGATTTGGAATTCCTCTTAAATAAAGATTATTTTCGAATTTGGTTTCAGTGACTTTTTTTTTAATTTTTTTAAATGTATTCAAAATTTCATTTTTAGATCCATAATTAATAGCCAAATTCACTATAATCTTTTTATTTTTTTTTGTGAGCTTAATACTTTCTTTTAATGTATTTCTTATATCCTTCGGTAGCTTTTTTAACTCTCCTATAATGTTTAACTTTATTCCCTGCTTGAGAACGTTATTTATTTCTGAAGAAAAATATTTATGTATCAGTTTAAATAAAAAATTTATTTCTGATTTTGGTCTTTTCCAATTTTCTGATGAAAATACAAAAAATGTAATAATTGGAATTCTTAATTTGATTGAGCTACTTACTACAGATTTAACAGTCTCTAATCCCTTTAAATGACCGTAATTTCTTCCTTTGTTTTTCTTTTTTCCCCAACGACCATTGCCATCCATTATAAAAGCAATATGGCTGAGTTTATTCATAATTGAATAATTTCTTTTTCTTTTTCTGATAAAATTTTTTCAATATTTTCTATATTAGTGTCAGTGATTTTTTGAATATTTTTTTCAAATTTTTTATTTTCATCTTCTGAAATTAATTTATCTTTAAGTTTTTTTTTAAGTTCTTCGTTTGCTTCCCTTCTAATGTTTCTAATTGCTATTTTGCCTTTTTCTCCCATGTTTTTAAGAACTTTAATTAAATCTTTTCTTCTTTCCTCTGTTAAATCGGGTATTCTTAACCTTATTATCTGTCCCTCTGTTTGTGGATTTATACCAAGCTCTGACTTTTGAATCGCGCTCTCTATTAAATTTGTGTTTGCTTTATCCCAAACTTGTATAGAGATTAGTCTAGCTTCAGGGACACTTATAGTCGCAAGTTGGTCAACTGGCATTAATTGACCATATACATCAACTTTAATTGTGTCTAACATATTAGTATTAGCTCTTCCTGTTCTTAAAGTTGAAATATCTTTTTTTAACGAAGAGATACTTTTATCCATCTTTGATGAATAATTTTTTTCATGAAACTCACTACTCACTTTTAGATCCCTTCACCTACTTTATATCTTATAAATTCTAAAATTTTAATTTGCTTATCAATTGAGTTTTCTTTTAGTATTTCAGAAACTTTTTTTTTTGGATCCATAATCCATAACTGATTTAAAAGAGAATTATCATTCATAAATTTCGCAATTTTACCTTTTGAAATTTTCTCTACCATTTCAGCTGGCTTCCCAGAGTTTGTAATTTCTGCTTTTATAATTTCTATTTCTTTATCTACTATACTTTGATTTATATTTTTGCTTTCAACTGCTAATGGATTTGATGCAGCTATATGCATAGCTATTTTGTTTCCAATATTTTCATTTTTTCCTTTAGTAATTCCGTCTATTTTCACTACAGAAATAATCTTACCTATACCTTTTTCAATAGCAGAATGCACATAAGAAAAATTTAATCCATTAGAGTTGTTTAGAAAATTTGCCCTTCTAATGGTAATTTTTTCTCCAATTTTTGCAATTAAATTAACTAAATTTTCCTTAACTATAATACCATTTTTCATTTTAGTATCTTTAAGTTTTTCTATATTTCCTTTTACAGAAAAATTAATCTCAGAAATCTCTTTACAAAAATTTATAAAGTCCTGATTTTTAGCTACAAAATCTGTTTCGCTATTTATTTCTATTATGGATATTTGTCCCTCATTTTCTTTAACTAAAGCTAAACCCTCTGAAGCTACCCTGCTCATTTTTTTTGAAGCTTTAGCTATTCCATTTTTTCTCAAAAATTCAACAGATTTTTCTATATTACCTTTAGACTCGTCTAGAGCTTTTTTACAATCTTTAAAGCCGACACCCGTCATCTCTCTAAGCCTCTTTATGTTGTCTAGTAAATCTTTGTTTGACATTTAATTATAATATTGAATTATTTTTCTTTTGTTTTTGATTTTTTTTCCTCAATATTTTTTTCAGGACTTTTTATAAATTTTTCAGCATCTTTAATCGTGTTTTTTAAAAGTTCGCAATATAGATTAATAGATCTTCTTGCATCATCATTTCCAGGAATAGGATAATCAATTCCCGTAGGATCTGAGTTAGTATCAAGAACAGCAATAATTGGAATACCTAATTTTTTTGCTTCAGCAACTGCAAGGGATTCGATGTTAGTATCTATTATAAATATTAAGTCTGGAATCTTTTTCATTTCTGAAATTCCTCCTAGAGATCTTTGAAGTTTTTCGCGTTCTTTTCCAAATTTAAGTATTTCTTTTTTTGTAAATCCAATGTTTTCTTTTGATAATTGATCATCTAACTTTTTTAATCTTTTAATAGAGTTTTGAATTGTATTCCAATTTGTTAGCATGCCTCCAAGCCATCTATAATTCACATAATATTGGCCAGTCTCTTTAGCTAGCTCACTTATTTGTTCTGAGGCTTGTTTTTTTGTTGATACTACAAGTATTTTTCCGCCGCTTGAAATTACTTTGTGTACTTGGACTAAAGCATTTTTAAGAAAATCCACTGTTTGAGTTAAATCTATAATATGTATTGAGTTTTTCTCTCCAAAAATAAATTTTTTCATTTTTGGGTTCCATCTTAATGTTTTATGACCTAGATGTACTCCAGCTTCTAATAATTGTTTAATGTCGACTTTAGGTACGTTCATAGTTTTTCCGGTTAATCCACCACAGTTATTCCAAAATTATGGACCGGTAGGGCAATGCCCTTGAAACTGTGTGCGAAATTATCGATAGGTATATACAATCAATTTAAAAAATCAACTGTCTAAACTATTATTTTTTCTACGTATTTCTTGGCTTTTATGGCTTTAAAATGATTAAGATCAAACTTTCTATTTTCTTGCAGGTGATAGTTCGCAAGTTTTTTTTCACTTTTTATAATTATGTTTATTGCTGTTTCACCTTTTGTAGACAACAATTCTTTAATTTCATTTAAATTATAATTATCTTTTAATTCAATAGTAACCTTAGAATAAGGTTTTTTAATAACTTCTTCTAGATTAAGTATTTTTTTAACATTAATTCTTTTTTTTGAATTGTCGCTAGAAGTTTTTTCTTTTTGTAATGTTAAAACAAAAGACTCTGATTCTTTTAGCTTATCTCTGCTCATAATTAAAATTTCAGCAAATAAGAATAATTCGAATTCCACTTTTTTGTCACTGAATTTTACTATAGCGTATGGGGTTCCCTTTGCACTTTTTTTTCTTGAATGGACATTATTGTGCCAGCAACTTTTCCTTCGCTGAAATCATTTTCATAAAATTGATCATAAGAAATTATATTTAATTGTTTAAATATTTCCTCAAATTCATTAAGAGGATGGTTGGTCAAATAAAACCCTATTGACTTAAATTCTTCAGATAAAAGCTCCTTTTGTGACCAAGGCTTTGATGGTTTAAATTCAAAATCTTTTTTATCATTTTCATAATCACCAAAAAGATTTGATTGATTGTTTGCTTTATCATCACTTATATTTTTAATTTGTTGAATAATGTTTGGAATTGAATTTAAAATTTTATTTCTATCTGTGTCAAATTCGTCGAAGACACCAGCTTTTACTAAACCTTCCAATTGAAGTTTGTTGACATCTTTAGAATTAACTCTGTTTACAAAATTATTAAAAGATTTAAATTTTCCATTTTTTTCTCTTTCATTAACAATATTCGAAATTGCCTCCAAGCCGACATTTTTAATAGCTCCGAGACCATAAAAAAGTTTTCCGTCTATTGCTCTAAAATCTGAAAAACTTTTATTTATTGAAGGTTTGATTATTTCAATATTTAATTTTTTAAGTTCTTCGGTAAATTCTCTTAATTTTGAACTATTAGTCAGCTCAGTTGACATCGTAGCAGCGATAAAATCTTCTTTATAATAAGTTTTTAAGTAAGCTGTCTGATAAGCAATCAAAGCGTATGCCGCCGCATGACTTTTATTAAATCCATATTGTGCAAAAGGTTCAATTTTAGTGAACACAAAGTTAGCCACATCTTTTTCTATACCGTTTTTTAAAGCTCCATTAATAAACCTTTCTTTTTGTTTATCTAATTCTGCTTTCTTCTTTTTTCCCATTGCTCTTCTTAAAATATCTGCTTCTCCAGCTGTGAAGCC
>MDTG01012723.1_pt1 | contig 10726 bp, 9 predicted proteins | sample 811421 | NCBI WGS metagenome assembly MDTG01 (sample SAMN05326645, study PRJNA326480) | marine metagenome | isolation source: seawater | place: Pacific Ocean: South East | collected 2011
CATGTCACCACTCTCTGAGGGTTTTATTTCCTTCCGTCACGAGGTGCTGCATGCCATTTTGATGACCGGTGAGGCGGAAGGTTTCGCTGAGCGCGCTGTCGTTTTGAATAAGTGCCTGACCTCAATTGAAGATTCTCCAGATCTTGCCGAGCAAGGCATTGCGCTTCAAATCCTGGCCGAAGAATTGCGGGAGGGCTTTTTGACGGGTGAGGCCGCCAACAGTGACACAGCTGACGTAAACATAGATGACAATGCCGACGATAAGGTTGCTGTGCAATCTGAGCAGGTTCCACAAGACACAATCTCGCCGGTAAGTGACCTGTCGGTAGATGAAACCAATATGGCCTCGACAGATGCTTCGGGCGAAAACCAGGACTCATCAGAGGCATCCGAGGTGCCCTCGGAATTTGTGCCTTCAGAGCTTGCCTCGGAGGCGATCGATGCGCCGCAAACAGTAGATAGCGGTACCGTTGCGTCAACCCGCTCTGCGGATTACGACACAGGGGGAGTTGATACTGTCGCGATACCCGTGCCTGAGCAGCTGATTGGCAAGCTCGTTCATGCCGATCAACTCATTAGCGCGGTAGGTGAAGCGCGCGCAGGTCTTCAAAACGAACGCGCTGTCGATACGTCTGAGCATTTTGGCGAGTATGGCGATGATATGAACGAATTCATTGCCGCCCTCGGTGGAGTGACATCGAGCTGCTTGCATTCGCTCGACGGCTGCTTCGCCCAAGAGCTCGACACCTTGTCACACTACCGGGATGTTTGCGCGGAGTTAGAGCAAGGTGAGGGCCGGCTTGCGGACTCCCAGAGATGCGTTACATTTATTGATGCGGGTTTGCGAGGTGAGCCGAATGGCGACGATCTGTCGGGGACTGAAAACCAGTGGCTCAGTTCGCTCTCCACTGAACTGACTGATGTGACTCGCGAACAGACTGCTATTGCTGCGCAAAAGGGAGAGCAGATAAAAAGTCAGATAGCTGAGATCCAGCTGGAAGCCGATCAGGCGAACGAATTGATCAAAAAGCTGGGCGCTGAGACGCTCGAACCCCCCGCAACGGTCTTGCAGTCACTGACGAGTAGCGACTTTGCCGCTGAAGAAGGCGACGGTGAACCTGAGGTGGATTATGAGGACTCGATTGACCAGTACATCGAATGGATGAAGAAACAGCGAGAGGCAATTCGGGAGCAACGCAGAAGAATCGAGGAGCTCGACCAAAAAATGGCGGACGCAGAGAGAGATGCGGACCGGCAGTATGCAGGGCGCCTTGAGCCCGTGCAGCGCCGGAAAGAGGAGCTGACCAGAAATCTCGAGGATGCATTGCACAGCGCCAACAAAGATGCGGAAGAGACGGAAGCACGGCTTGATGTGTTGACTCAGGATGCGGCGACGCTGATCGGCGAATATAAATCGGCAGTGGACAGGCGCTTGGCATTTGCAGCTAACGTTGAGGATGCTATGGCCAGCGCAATGATCCGGCTGGGGAAGGTGCTAGACGAAGCTAACATGACCACGTCACCCCATGGTGGTGGCGAGCCTTGAGTGCCCATCGAAAACCTCACCGACGCCGCTGTCTTGTGGCCGCGATTTGCCTGCTTTTTTTGGGTGGGTGCACTCAGGATGAGCCTACTGAGGCAGAGCGCAAGCAGTGTTTTGATCGCTACATCCGGGAGCATCAGGCGGAGTATCCCGTTGAGACACTCGAGAAAACGGCAGCGCTGAAATGCTACTCTTGAGCACATCCCCAAAGGAGCTGGGCCTTGAATTGGTTCGGGTCATATTTGTGGGTGTGGTAATCGGAGTTTTAGGCGGCCTTGCTGCAAACCTTTTTGTGCTGGGTGTAGGCGCTGTTGATGGCTTGATTCGTGACCAGATGGCTGGACAGAGCGCTCTCAGCTCGGGATTGATCCGATGGGCAGCCTTGATTGTAGGCGCTTTCGGGATATACGGGCTGAAGCACGCGTTCAAAATGGATCGTTGGCATGGTCCGGCAGACGCAATATTGGGCGCGCATCGCCCGGACGCAACATTTCCCGCCCGGGAAGGCTTTATTTCGACCACCGCAGCCTTTATTTCCGCCAGTGCCGGCGCTTCTGTGGGGCAGTACGGACCCGTTCTGCATTTCGGTGCTTCAGTAGGCGCTCAGGTCAGGGCGCTCTTTCCCACGCGTTTGACCCCCGACATTTATTTGGCCTGTGGTGTCGCAGCGGCAATTTCTGCCGGCTTCGGTGCGCCCATTGCTGCGGTTGTTTTAGTTTCTGAGGCGATTTTGAGGCATTTCGCGGTCCGCGCAGTAGCGCCCATTACCGTCTCGGCCATTGTAGCCGCGGCGGTTACACCGCTCTTTTTTGATCGCGTATCGCCCTATTCTGTATCAGCCACTCCTATCGATTGGGGGCTGATTCCCGTCGTATTGGGGCTAGGTGCTTGTGCCGCTGTGTTGGCTATCGTTTTTATGCGCTCCCTTTTGCGAACAGCCGCTTGGGCGAAGGCGCGGAATAACGATCTAGCTTTGCTGTTATTGGCCGCAACGCTCATGGCGGTGATTGGCATGCTGGTACCAGAGGCGGTCGGCCTGGGAACCCAATCAGTGAATGACTTGTTGGCAGGAGAGAAACTTGTATCCCAGGCCGCGCTTATGTTGATCGCCAAACTTGCAGCGACGGTGATATGCATTGGCCTCGGACTCGTGGGCGGTGTGTTCTCCCCCGCACTCTTTCTGGGTGCGTCGCTCGGGTATCTCGCGGGATTTATTGCAGTGGGCCTTGGCTTTGATCCATCGGCCATCGTTATGCTAACTGTGGTGGGGATGGCAGCCGTCACGGGTTCCGTCATCGGAGCGCCTATCGGCGTGGTGTTGATCGTGTTTGAGTTTACCCGCAGCTACGAGTTCGCCGTAGCCGCTATCCTGGCTGTATCAATGTCATCTTTCATTTCGACTCGATTGTTCTGCTATTCGTTCTTTGATCGGCAGCTCATCGCAAGAGGCTTCGATCTGAGGCAAGGCCGGGAGTTTCTGTCACTGAAAGACATTTCTGTGTCCGATCTTGAAGTGGAGCGCGTGGCGCCCGTGACAGGCGCAACGACCGGCGAAGATATCGTCGCGCATCTTCGGGAGACGCATAGAACTGAGGCTTATGTCGTGGACGAGCAGGGCACACTGGTCGGCGTAGTGCCGATACTGACAGCCCTCGCTAATGGCGATCAATCCGCGCAGTCATTGATTGATAGCGAGTACCTTGTTTTGCATATGGCTGATGACTTACAGCAGGCGCTTACGGTCGCTAGGAAATTCATCGGTGAGGCTATCCCTGTAGTAGACGAGGGCGGCAAGCTTGCAGGGTGCTTGAGTGAGGGCGCCATCCTTGGCGGCACTCTTGACCGCCAGGAAGAGGTGAAGGGTCGTGAACGCAACTAGCCGACGTCAGACGTTGACGCTTACAACACTAACGGCATTATTTATCCCGCTACTAGTGTCGCAAATTGCCGTCGCCGATTCACGCGAGGATCAACTTCGTGCGGGTCTCGCTGCGATGGAGAGGCAGCACTATGCAACCGCTATGCGAGCCTGGTCCGACTTGGCGGCGGCTGGAGACCCTGAGGCACAACACAACATAGGTTATATGTACGAAGAGGGCTTGGGTGTGACGCAGCAGTACGACATCGCGATGGAGTGGTATCGTCGAGCGGCCAGCGGTGGTCTAGCCGAAGCGGACCATAACCTCGGAATGATGTACGTTGATGGTCGTGGTGCTGCAAGAAGTTGGGCACAAGGCTTGATTCATTTCCGTAAAGCGGCCGAAAAAGGTTTAATTGAAAGCCGTTATATGATCGCCCTCAGCTACTTTGAGGGTGAAGGGCAAATCCAGAATCGGCGGCTGGCCTATGAGGGCTTCAGGGAAACAGCGATTGAGGGTTATGCCGACAGCCAATACATGCTGTCGTTTATGTTGCTCGACGGGACGGACGTCAAGCGGCGATCGGCACAGGCATACGTTTGGGCGTCCCTGGCGTTGATACAAGGGCAGCAACAAGCTGAAGAAATTCGTGATGCCGCATCTATGAGAATCGATGAAACAGAAACACAGGATGCCCTATTTGTTATGTCTCAGTGTGAGGCATCCGGGGCGCGCGGTTGCCTTCGGGCTTTGGATGATTTGACGTAATTCAGTTTCGGTCCAGCGCCTTGGAACGCAACTGGCTGCGCCCCGCAGGCCATGCAGCAAACTTTACGGCATCAAACCGCCATCAGCTCTCGGGGCCTGGATAGATCCATGTTCTCCCATGCCTCGGCAATGGGCTCCAATAAGCTTTTTACCTCGGCGACATTTTCCGGCGCATTGTCTACATTCACGTTAGCGGCAAACAGCTTTCGAATAGAGTATCCATAGAGTTCCCCAAGATTAACCGCGATATCGCCTCCACGCTCATAGTCAAGGCTACCCTGCAAACCGGCCAGAATTCGGCAGGCTTTGGTCAGATATTCGCGAACCTGATCCTTGTTGTCGTGATGATGATGCACTTCCACGCCAGCTAAGGCGCCAATAAGGGCTTTGAAAAGAAGCGTGATCAGTTCGTGCTTGTCAGCTGATGCGACGGCAGACTCAAGTTCAATCCGCTTGTAAGCGGCTGCGGCTTTAATTCGCGTCATGGTTACCTCTGGTTACATCTCCCTCGAATAACCTAAATATCGGCGGAATACTGCTGAACTTTACTGCCGATTAGCACAGAAGATGCGTTGGTTAATCCACTGTTTTTACTACTTTTTTATTAGAAAAACACTATTTTTACCCTAATTCTTGGATGCCTTAACCGCTGCATCCAAGAATAGACTTAGGTGCAAGAGATAAAACGGAGAGATAAGCCTTGGCCGGTGCCAGTACATCAGCTCGGTACACAAATGAACATCGCTGCTGTCTTTGGCGTGGTTTTTTGTTGCTTCATTGCCTGTGGTCAATATCGGCATCGGCTGACACCACCATCTTGGCACCAGTGACCAATACTGGGTTGAAGAATATTCATTTTAAATCGGTGCAGTGTAGTGAAGATGGGTTTTGGACGCTGGATATCGTCAATAACAACTTTGCACCGTCTTATATCGAATATTTCTTTTGGCTCGAGGATGAGCAAGGCGACGCCACGGAGAGCGATTCGGGCCAGATCATGCTGGACGCAAAAAGTCGTGAGGCCGTGCGGCTAAGCTTTGACTGTGAAGTGCCTTTTACCGACCTAAAACCTCATTTCCGGTGGGCGCCGGTTGGGTTTACACGGCCATAGGGCTTATCACGCCCGCAATTCGATGTTATTGGCGCATCACGTTAGCTGTCTGCGATTACGGTCGCAGCGCCCGCAAGCAACCAGATAGCCGCTCTTCAATCTCTCTGACTCTGGCCAGCTCTCACTTCATAGTTTGATGGGGGTTCGGTAACGATCAGCTTAACCGTTACACTGTCTAACCGGGGGAGAGAGTACGGTTATAAATGGAACGGCTCATTATCGGAATCAGTGGGGCATCAGGCGTGCAATATGGTATGCGCGCGCTGGAGTTGTTAGCGCCATTGCCAGTCGAAACGCATCTCATCATGAGCAAATCCGCTGAGCTCACAGTCCACCATGAAATGGATTGTGCAGTGGATGAGATTCGAGCGCTCGCTGACGAATGGCACCCAGTGCGCAATGTCGGCGCGTCGGTCGCCAGTGGATCTTTTAAAACGATGGGCATGTTGTTGGCGCCCTGCTCGATCCGCACGCTGGGAGAAATCAGCTCCGGCGTGACGTCATCTTTACTGACGCGCGCGGCCGATGTGGTGTTGAAGGAGAGACGACGGCTGGTTTTGATGGTGCGCGAAACGCCTCTGCATCTTGGGCATCTGCGCAATATGGTCTCAGTGACTGAGATGGGTGCTGTCGTTGCACCCCCCGTACCTGCGTTTTATGCCAAGCCGGAATCGGTTGACGCCATGGTCACTCAAAGTGTGGCCCGCGCACTGGATTTGTTTGACATTGAGTTGTCCGAGACCCATCGCTGGACCGAGTCGTGACCCCATGGATTGAACGAACGCGTCAGCAGTCGCTGGCGTGGTTGGTGTTTTTTGTCATCGTGGTCGACCTGATCGGCTTCGGCATTGTCATCCCCATCTTGCCCTTTCTGTCCCCACAGCTGGGCGGTACGACGGATGACATCGCTTTTATTCTGGCCACATACAGTGTCGCGGCGGCGATTGTCGCGCCGATATGGGGTCGGCTGTCTGATCGGTTCGGACGTCGATTTATTCTGGGGCTGTGTCTGTTCGGCGGCGCGATATCGCATTTTGTCTTGGCGGTCGCTGATGCCTTGTGGCTGGTGTATCTGTCCAGAGCGGTAGCAGGAATGATGGCTGGCGGTGTACCAGTCGCCACTGCACTGATCGCCGACGCCAGCACGCCAGATCAACGCTCGAGAGCGATGGGCTTGATCGGTCGCGCTTTTGGTATTGGTTTGATCCTTGGTCCCGTCATTGGCGGTGTCTTGGCGCGGAGCGAGACCGATTTCGCACTGCCTTGCCTGGTGGCAGGCGCCCTGTCCAGTCTAGCAGGTGCATTAGCCTGGTTACTGCTGCCTGCCGGCGGCGCGCAGAGTGCACCAGAGGAGGCGGACAGTGATGTCGCTAGCGACGGTACCGATGCCAATACCATTCAGCCGCCGCAGCGATGGCTGTTTATTGCGCAGTTTGGATTCCATACCTGTGCCGTCAGCGCGGCGGTCTATTTGTTTCCCTTGTGGATGGCACATGACCTGAGCTGGCAGGCTCGCGAGGTGGGACTATTTTTTGGGCTGGTGGGATTGGTCATGGTGTTGACTCAGGGCAATCTACTGGGGCGGATGACTGACCGATTTGGCCCGTTGCGGGTGCTGCGCGGTGCCGCATTGTGCTTCAGTTTGTCCTTGGCTCTGTCTTCAGCGGCATCAGGCGAATGGCTGATGGGGGCACTGGGGCTCATGGTGTTCTCTGCCGCGACGCTGTGCCTGCCAGTTCTTAATACGATTGCTAGTCACATGGTGGGCCCGGCGGCCCGGGGTCGTTTTTTTGGGATTACGGCGTCATCAGCCGCTTTGGGGAGAATTGTTGGGCCGCTGATTGCGGCTGTGCTGCTGAGCGAGGGCGGCTTCTCGACCGCATGGCTGGGGACCAGCGCCGTGGTGCTTATGGTGGTGCTATGGGCCTTCACGTTGGGCCGGCAATTGCCTGCGACGCTGTCAGAGGCCAGTGGCCCGCCTCAAGGTGTCTCGCATTGAAGCCCAAATGTGTCGTTGGATTGGGTGTTCCGTCTGACTTGATTCACTCTCTTGAGGACCGTTACGAGGTAATGGCCTGGTCCGAAACCCAGCCTATGCCAGAGCCCATCCTGCAAGAATGGCTGGTCGATGCACGTGGCTTGCTCTGTGCGCTGTCGACGCCGATTACGGCATCATTAATCAAGCAGGCACAGCAGCTCTCAGTGATCTCCACCATCTCGGTGGGTGTTGATCACATTGACCTCACTGCTGCGAGCCGTGCCGGCATACCTGTTGGACACACGCCGGGTGTTCTTGTCGACAGTACGGCCGACCTGACTTTGGGATTGATGCTGGCGGTCACGCGGCGGATGGCGGAGGCGGACCGTTGGATGCGAGGTGGTCATTGGGCTCGGGGCTGGCAGTCTGATTTGTTGCTGGGCACGGACCTAAGCAAAGCGACGGTGGGCATTGTGGGTCTGGGCCCGATTGGTGAAGCTGTGGTGCGTCGCCTCAGGGGCTTTGGTTGTCGCGTACTCGCCTGGAATCGCACAGCGAAAGAGATTGAGGGGGCGCAGTTGGTAGGGTTGGATGAGGTGTTTGAGCAATCCGATATCGTGTCACTGCATACGGCGCTCACGGACGACACCACTCATATTGCAAGTGCTGCGCGTCTCGCCAGCATGCGTCCCGGGGCCACCCTGATCAATACCGGTCGTGGCCTGCTAGTAGATGAGGCCGCTTTGATCCGGGAACTGTCGGCGGGGCGTCTTACGGCAGGACTCGATGTCTTTACCGAGGAGCCTCTGCCAGCGAATCACCCGCTTTTGGCGCTGGATAATGTGGTCTTGCTGCCGCATGTCGGCAGTGCGACCACCGCCACGCGTCTCGCCATGGTGGACCGTGCGATGAGCAACTTGCACGCGGGCATGACGGGGGAGCGCTTACCGTATTGCGCTAATCCGGATGTCTACGCGGAGAGTCCCAGCCGGCTTTAGGCGTCAGGCAGTGCGCGCAACGCTCTGGCCACGCCAGATTTCAGCCTGCGCTGCACTTTGTCCAGATCCGCCTGATTTTGATTTTCTACGATTTGGCTGATTTGAGCCGTCCAAACGGTGGCCAGATTGGCGCCATCTTCGAAGGTCAGCATGACGCTAGCGACCTCCCGGGGTCCGCTCAGCGCATACGCGTTATCCATCACTGCGCCATCGGGGTTGCGGTTGATGATAGAGCTGCTGGCGCCGAGGCTGGGCGTGACCGGTTCGTCGCCCCCCTCAAGGCGTGAGCCAAATGCGTAACTCACCATAAAGTCACCGCCTGAGGCCTCATATCGGTAGCCTTTCTTCTCCAAGGCATCAGCAACAACTTCGCGAACGGTCGTTGACAGAGTGTAGAGGCGCTCCATCGATTGCGGGACGCCGGTTGGCACCTCAGATCGCCAACTGAAGGTCTGGTAGTTCTTACTTGCGAATCGCTTTGGTGAAGCAGTGTCGACTTCCATCGTTGCACAGCCGGCAACGGTGATGCACAGCACCCCTATGGCCCAACGGCGTACCCACGTTGCGAGGTGAGTCATGGTCAGTCCACGCCCGGATCGGTCTCTCAGGTAAACCATATCAGTTTCACTATCATTCCGGCGATGGCGAGGATCACCATCACACGAATAATCTGCTCCCCCCCGGCGAGCGTTAGCCTCGCGCCCATCCAGCCCCCGAGCGCGTTGCCGATCGCCATGACAGCACCCACCCACCAGAGCAACTCCAGCTCACTACCGAATACGAGCAATGCCGAGACGGTATACAGCAAAATGATGAAAACCTTGTGGATGTTGGCCGCCACCAAATCCATTCCCAGCACTCTGTTGAGTATGGGCAGCAGCACAAACCCCATTCCGATCTGGATAAAGCCGCCCCAAAAGCCCGCCAAAATCATCAGCAGGTGCCCCAAGGCACGTTGCCGAGGCGAGATCGTGGTCGAGGAGACCGAGTCGGTCCGGCCCGTGCCGGTCAGCATAAGAACTAAAACGCCGGCCATCACGACGGCGAGTAGCACATTGAATGTCTCGGCTGGCAGACGCGCGCCGACTAGCGCGCCGGCAACAGAGCCTGGTATGGCGCACACCGCTAACGAAAACAACATGCCCGACTGCGGCAGACCGTGACGGAGATAGGTCAGTGCGGCGGTGATGTTTTGCGCGAGGATAGGGATCCGGTTCGTTCCGTTCGCGATGGGACCCGGGACGCCCAAGAAGATCATCACGGGAACCGTAATCACCGAGCCACCGCCTGCCATGACGTTAATAAAGCCGCCTGCCATACCCGCGATAATCAGCGCCGCAATTTCCCAGGCTGCCAAGTCCATGACTAGCCCCGCGGCGTGCGCATGGTGACAAACTCTTCGGCGGCGGTGGGGTGGATGCCGACCGTGTGATCAAAGTCGGCCTTGGTAGCGCCCAGTTTGAGTGCGATGCCCAGTCCCTGACAAATTTCGCCTGCGTCGCTGCCCACCATGTGTGCGCCGAGGACGCGATCGCTGTCTTGATCCACGATCAACTTCATATAGGTTCGCTCTTCTGATCCGCTCACTGTGTGTTTCAGCGGTCGGAAGTTCGACTCATAGACCGTGATGGCATAACCCGCCGTGGTGGCGTCTTCCTCTGTCAGCCCGACGGTACCGATGGGCGGCTGACTGAATACGGCAGTGGGAATGCAGTCGTAGTCCATGCGACTGGGCTGCCCACCGAATTGCGTTTGCGCGAAGGCCATCGCTTCACCGATGGCGACGGGCGTCAGTTCCCAACCGCCGGTCATATCACCCAAGGCATAGATACAGGGCTCAGGGGTTTGGAAATCGCTGTTCACGGCAATGTAACCCCTGTCAGTCAAGGTCACGCCGGTATGCTCCAGTCCAAGATCGGTGATGTTGGGTCGCCGGCCCGTCGCATAAAGCACGGCGTCGAACGCCGCCTCGCCGTCAGAGAGCTGCGCGACAATGCCGGTCCCCGATGGGTCTCGCCGCAATGCTGTCACGTGGTGATTGAAGCGCAGGTCGACTCCCGCCTTTTGCATCTCTTCCGCTAGAAAGTGCCGCACATCATGATCGAAGCCGCGCAGAAACAGTTCGCCGCGGTAGCTTTGCGTCACGCTGCTGCCCAATCCTGAGAAAATGCTGGCAAATTCTGTCGCGATATACCCACCCCCTACGATGAGCAGACGCTCCGGGAGTTCGGGTAAATCAAAAATTTCGTTCGAAGTCAGCGCCAGCTCAATACCGGGAATATCAGGTAGTGCGGGCCAGGTGCCGGTGGCGAGCAGAATCTTCTCGGCACGGTAGTGCGCGTCTACGACAGCCACTTCTTGGGGGCCTGTCAGCCGCCCGTGGCCCTGAATAATGTCGACGCCAGGCGCCTCGAGGAGGCGTTCATATATGGCATTCAAACGCGCAATTTCTTTGGTCTTATTGTCCCG
>MDTG01232171.1_pt1 | contig 10726 bp, 12 predicted proteins | sample 811421 | NCBI WGS metagenome assembly MDTG01 (sample SAMN05326645, study PRJNA326480) | marine metagenome | isolation source: seawater | place: Pacific Ocean: South East | collected 2011
AACAACATGATCTCCAGGTTCTAAATGGGCTAATAATGTTGTGCTTATAGCAGCCATTCCAGAACTAAAAATAAGTCCGGCATCAGCACCTTCCAAAGCTGCAATTTTTTTTGAAAGAGATCTTTGATTAGGTGTATTAAAATATCTGGGATACTGGTTTATTTCTACATCATTAAATTTATATGATGTAGACATGTATAGAGGAGAGATTGCACCGCCATGCTCATTATCTTTTAATTCACCGGCATGAACACATAAAGTTTTAAAATCTGATTCTTTTTTCATTTAATTTTCAATCCAAGACACTATAGAAGGATCATCTGGTTGAGTTCTAGGTGAAATTACTTTAGCTAGTTGTCCATTTGAATTAATCAAATATTTTTGAAAATTCCAAGAAACACTTGAACTAATTACACCGTTCATTATTTCCTGAGTCAGAAATTTGTAAATGGGGTGCATGTTTTTGCCTTTAACCGAAATTTTACTCATCATAGGAAAAGTGACACCATAATTTTTTTCGCAGAATACAGCAATTTGTTCATCATTTCCTGGTTCTTGAAATAAAAAGTTATTCGCAGGAAAACCTACAATAACAAAATTTCTCTTCTCATATTTCTCAAATAGTGCTTGGAGTTTTTTGTACTGGGGCGTTAATCCACATTTTGATGCTGTATTAACAATCATAATTTTTTTACCTCTAAGTGAATTAAAATCAAACTCTTTTCCCTCAAGACTGATCACTTTAAATTGATAAATAGTTGTGTCTTGACTTTTTTGAGCTAAAGTCTTAAGAGATGAAATCATAAGTATTATGATAATTAAGTTTCTATGCTTCATTTATAATTCTTTACTTTTATGATCATTAAAAATCAATATCAGCAAGTGCTTCAGTGTAGGATTTATTTTTTTCAAAGGTCGATGATTTTACGCAAAGAAAAAAATTAAAATTTCAAACGACCTCAGCACTAAGACCTTCCTCTAAAAGGGCAGTGCATTTGGGAATTAATTCTTCTAATGAACCCGTTTTAACACCACATTTCCCAGAATGATGAACAATGTATGCACATTGTTCTGCTTGAAGATAGTTATGATTGCAAATTTTTACGAGACATTCGATAACATGTTCAAAAGTATTGACATCATCATTATACAATATAATCTCATGTTCCCTAGATTCAAGAAAGCTTACTTCCTCAACTTCTTGAGGGTTGATTTTAGGAGTTTCTTCAGCGTTTTTTGAATCTAATTGCACACCAATCATTTTTTATTTTATTATTAATTATTTTAAATCCAAAATCTTCACATTTCGCTTTAAGATCTGTAAGGTCTTGATAAAAAAAACCTGAGAGTAATAAGTCTCCATTAGATTTTAAAACATTTGCAAAAGAAGGAATTTGATTTAAAAGTTCATTTAAATTAATATTGGCAAAAATTAAATCATAAGCCCCATCTTCTTTATTGACCTTCTCTGTTAAAGTTACATTAATGTTATCACATGAGTTTTTTCGACTATTTTCTATTGTATTTTCAACACAACAAGGATCTTTATCTATTGCACTAATGCTACAAGCTTTCTTTTTTGAAGCAATTATTGATAAAATACCTGTTCCACACCCCATATCTAATACCCTTTTTTTTATAAAAGAAATTTCTAGGGCATATTCTATCATCATCATAGTAGTTTCATGATGACCAGTGCCAAAACTCATTTTAGGATTAATAATTATCTCATATTTTTTTCCAAATTTTTCATGAAAATCAGCTCTAATAACACACTCTGAACTAATGTGAATTGGCTTAAATGTTTTTTCCCATTTAGAGTTCCAATTAGATGGTATTATTATTTCTAATTTATATTCGATTTTCACTTTATCATTATGAAAAAGTTCTATTGAATCTAAAAAATTTTCAAAGTGTTCAGATTTTAATATGAAAGCATTAAGACCTTTTTCTGAAAATTCAAAACCCTCAAAAGGAAGATTTTGAAGTTGTGCAAGTAAAATTTCTACCCAAGGAATTTTTGGTGAAACTTTAAAATAATATCCTATGTAATTTTGATTCATTCAAAATGCATTGACAATAGCCATAAAATCATCAGCATTTAAAGAAGCTCCTCCTATCAAACCACCATCTACATCTGGACCTTTAAAAATATCTTGAGCATTACTAGGCTTTACGCTGCCACCATATAATATAGAGACACAATCGGCAGTTTCTTGATCGTAATTTTCAGCAATTAGCTTACGGATATGATTATGCATTTCTTGAGCTTGACCTGGGCTTGCAGTCTCACCAGTTCCAATTGCCCAAACAGGTTCATAAGCAAGGTTGATTTTCCTCCATGCAGTTTTAGGAAAACTAAATAGTGATTTTTTAAGCTGTTGTGTTACCACTTCAAAATGTTTATTTGAATTTCTCTCCGGAAGTTTTTCGCCAAAGCAAAAAATTATTTCCATTTCTTCCTTTAAGGCTGTATTTACTTTTTTTTCTAATATAAAATCAGTTTCATGAAATAGCGAACGTCTTTCTGAATGACCCAATATAACTGTTGTTACACCAATTCCTTTAAGCATACCTGCAGAAATTTCTCCTGTATATGCCCCAGAGTCTTCTGCATTCATGTTTTGTGCCGCTACATTCAGTTTTGACTTTTCGAGTTTTTTAACACATTGAGATAGTTGAGTGAAAGAAGGTGCCACTAGTGTTCTTACATTTATAGGTATTGGATATGACTTCAATTTAGTTAATAACTCTTCAGTGTTTTTATTATCATTGTTCATTTTCCAATTTCCAACTATAATTTTATCTCTCATGTTTTATATTGTTTTTATTCTAGGATCGAGTAAAGCATGTATTAAATCGACCACAATATTAATGATAATAAAGATAAAGGCAATAACAATTACAGAGCCCATTACTACAGGTATATCCAATTGATTCAATGCTTCTACAATTTCTTTTCCAAGACCTTTCCAGCCGAAAATATATTCTACAAAAATTGCACCTGCTAAGAGTGATGCAAACCATCCTGAAACTGCCGTAACGACTGGGTTTATGGCGTTTCGTAATGCATGCTTAATAACGACTTGATATTTAAGGAGTCCTTTAGAATATGCTGTTTTGATATAGTCTTGAGAAAGTACTTCTAAAAGGTTGCTTCGAATAAGCTGAATAATAACAGAAAGCGGACGAATACCTAATACAACTGAAGGTAAGAGTAAGTTTTTCCACATAATGTGATATGATTCTCCAAAATCATCCAATTCATAAAGACTTCCAGTCATATTTAGTTGTGTATATGGATTAAGTAAATAACCAAAAAACCACGAAAATAATATTGCACTAAAGAATGAAGGTATACTCATGCCAATCGTGCTAAATAAAATAATAAAACGATCCAACCAATTATCTTTAGATAAAGTAGCTATTATTCCTAAAAAAACTCCAAGTGATACAGCAATAAGCATAGATGAAAAAGCTAAAACAGCTGTATTAGGTAAAGTTTCTATTAAGATTTCACTAATTGGCTTCCCTCTCTTTTGATAAGATGTCCTAAAATAAGGAAACTTTAGAACCAAAACCTTATTATTAATTTGGTAAAGAACCCTACCACCATAAACTGATGAGTCATAACGAGCAAATTTACCTTTTACCAAACTATGATAAGAAATGGGGGATAAATCATTTAAATAATATAAATATTGTTGAGTAACTGGTAAATCAAATCCAAATTTTCTTTTTATTGCTTCTATTTGTTTACTGTCTTCATTTTGATCTAGCATCATCTGGGCTGGATTTCCAGGAAGCACAGTAAACAAGAAAAAAACTAAACTAGCAACACCAAAAAGTGCTAAAAAAGCTTGTGTTAACTTACCTAGGATATAAGACATCAGACCTTTAGATGAATAAGTGCAAAAATGGCGTAATTCACCATATCATGATAATTAGCATCAATACCTTCACTTATTAAAGTTTTTCCTTGGTTTTGCTCTATTTGTTTTACTCGAAAAAGTTTTTGTAAAATCAAGTCTGTTAAAGAACTTACTCGCATGTCCCTCCAAGCTTCGCCATAGTCATGATTTTTATTTATCATTAATTCAAAAATAATATTAATTTGCTCATCATAAAGTTTAAGTCCTGACGCAAGATTTATATCAGGTTGCTCAGAAGCACCCAGTTTTATTTGAATTAATCCCATAATACTATAATTAACAATACCAATAAATTCTGATTCTTGACCTTCATCAACTTTTCTTGTAAATTGAGTTTGCAAACTTCTAATACGCTGTGCTTTGATAAAGATTTGATCAGTAAGAGATGGAAGCCTTAGAATTCGCCATGCTGGGCCATAATCCTTCATTTTTTTTTCAAATAAAGCGCGACATTTAGAAACAATTTCCTGATACTCTTTTACGGTAGCTTCCATTTAGCTTAAATTTGATATAAATTTCGAATTTATTTTTGATTCAATTAAAATAGCCATCAAAAGTTATTAAAAAAAATAAAGTGAGATCTCAACTTCTAAGAATTAGAGAAAATTTAATCAATTTAGAACACCCTAAAATTATTGGTATTTTAAATATTACTGATGACTCATTTTATGATGGGAAAAAATTTAATAAAATAAAAGCAGCTATATCTCAAACCGAAAAAATGATAATAAGTGGAGCTTTTTTTATAGATATTGGTGTTGCGAGTAGTAAACCAGGTAAAAATCTAATTAAAGCTGAGGATGAAAAAAAACGATTACTCCCCTATTTAAAAATACTGTTAGATGAATTCCCTAATACTTATTTTTCTATAGACACCTATAACAGCACAGTTGCTAAAGCATGCTTAGATATAGGAGCAAGTATGATAAATGATATTTCCGGTGGGGTATTGGATCCAAAAATGTTTTCTGTTGTAGCTAGCCATAAAGTACCATATATAATGATGCATATGCAAGGAATTCCTAAGACTATGCAAAAAAAACCTCATTATAAGGATGTAGTTCAAGATATTATTTTCTCCTTTAATGAAAAACTAAAAGAAGCAAAAGTGGCAGGTCTTCAAAATATAATTATAGATCCAGGGTTTGGCTTTGGAAAAAATATAAAACATAATTTCGAATTATTAAAAAATCTGGATCACTTTAAAAGTTTAAATTGTCCTATACTTATTGGTGTTTCAAGAAAATCGATGATATATAAAACACTGAGTATTGACCCTAAGAAGGCTTTAAATGGAACAACTGCACTTCATGCGTGGGGTTTGGATAGAGGAGCCAGGCTACTTAGGGTGCATGACGTTAAAGAGGCAAAAGAATGCATTGACTTATGGAGAGCGCTACAATAGTTTTTTTTAAATTTACATAAAGCATACCTTTTGAATATTACAGACTTCATAAATTTTTCCTTTATCGATATTGTCGATATCTTTTTAGTAGCCTTTTTGTTATTCTACTTATATAAACTTGTTAGAGGTACAGTTGCAATCAATATATTTATTGGAATTGTTATAATTTATTTGATTTGGAAATTGACCGACTTGTTAAACATGGATGTATTAAGTAATTTACTTGGTAAATTTATTAGTGTTGGTTTTTTTGCACTTATTGTAGTTTTTCAACAAGAAATAAGAAAGTTTTTATTGCTTTTAGGCTCAACCAATTTTACTACCCGTAGAAATGTGGTTCGTTATTTTAAGTTTTTAAATCAAAGGAAAGAGTTATCTAAACTAGATATAAATATATTAATTAATTCTTGCGTTGAAATGTCTAAGAGTAAAACAGGAGCCATAATTGTTTTACAGAGAAGTAATTCTTTAGATTTCACATTAAATGAAAATAATCATTCAATGATTCAATTGACTCCTCAGATTCTTGAAAGTATTTTTTTTAAAAACAGTCCATTACATGATGGTGCTATATTGATTGAAAAAAATACCATTGTTGCTACAAGGGTGATATTGCCAGTCAGTGATAATTCAAATGTCCCATCAAGATATGGTATTCGACATCGTGCAGCATTAGGGATATCTGAAAAAACAGATGCTCTAGTAATCGTTATTTCAGAACAAACCGGTAAAATAGTATATGTAAAAAATGGGGTGTTTTTAAATATCAAATCAAATGAAATTTTAAAAGAGACAATAATCCAAGATCTTAGTGAATAATTATACTAATATGTCTTCTGCAAATTGTACTTCATAAAGTTTAGAATAATAACCTTCTTCTATTTTAAGTAATTGCTTATGAGTCCCTTGCTCAACAATATGCCCTTTATCTAATACCACAATGCGATCTGCATTTTTTACAGTTGCTAAACGATGTGCTATAACAATAGAAGTTTTCCCTTTGGTTATAGTTTCTATAGCTTGTTGTATAATTTCCTCATTATAACTATCAACAGATGAAGTTGCTTCATCTAGAACTAAAATTGCAGGTTCTGAAATATACGCTCTTAAAAAAGCTATTAACTGTCTTTGACCCGAAGAAAGCATTAAACCTCGTTCCTTAACATTAAAATCATAACCTCCAGGTAAATTTTCTATAAATTCATGTGATCCAATTTCTCTAGATGCTTTAATTACTTTCTCTTTAGAAATTTTGGGATTAAACAATGTAATATTATTGTAAAGAGTGTCTGCAAATAGAAAGACATCTTGTAAAACTACAGATACTTGTTCTCTAAGTGATTTAAGGTCATATGAAATAATGGAAACACCATCTATAGTTATGTCTCCAGATTCAAACTCATAAAATCGAGAAAGTAGATTTATGATTGTTGACTTACCTGCACCAGTAGCACCCACAATTGCAATAGTTTCTCCAGCACTGATATCCAAAGAAATTTTATGCAGTACGGTTTCACCAGGTTTATAGGAAAATTCTAATCGATCAAGTTTTATATTGCCTTTAACATTTTTTGGAATGAAAGTACCTTGATTTTTAATATTGCTCTCAGTCTCTAAAATTTGAAAAATACGTTCTGCAGATACCATTCCCATCTGTAAGGAATTAAATTTATCTGCTATTTGACGTAGTGGCCTAAACAACATTTGGGACATTTGTATGAATAAAAAAATAGTGCCAAGAGAAATATCTCCACCCGAAATAACATTTACCCCTCCATACCAAACTAATAATCCAATAGTAATAGAAGAAGATATTTCGGCTACTGGAAAAAAAATAGAATTAACCCAAACAGTTTTTAACCAGGCCTTCCTATGCTTTTTGTTGATATTTACAAAATTGTCATACTCTATTTTTTCTCGATGGAATAACTGAACTATTTTTATTCCACCTATCCGTTCTTGAACAAAGGAATTAAGATTCGCTACTTGTAAACGAACTTCTTCAAAAGCAGTTTTCATTGATTTTTGGAATAGCCGAGTAGCATAAACTATTATAGGAAGAATTGAAAAAACAATGAGGGATAAACGCCAATCTACATATAGCATTACAAAAATAACTAAAACCATATGTAACAAATCGGCAATAATCATGAATAAACCTTGTGAAAAAATACTTGATATGGTTTCAATGTCACTTACTGATCTAGTAACTAGTCGACCTACAGCTGATTTATCAAAATAAGCCATTTTAAAGTGAATAATTTTGTTAAATAATTTAACCCTTAAATCTTTTATTACATTTTGTCCCAACCAGTTAGCATAATAGACAAAAAGATATTGAAAAAAAACTTGCAAAATCAACGCACTTAACATTAAGATTACAAAAAACAACATCCCATTGTAGTCTTTGGGACGAATATAATCGTCAACTGTGATTTTTAATAAATATGGTGTTATTGTAGAAAAGATAACTAGCAAAATAGCTGTAAACATTACAGAATAATAAGCTGTTTTAAATGGTTGGATAAAAACAAGCAATTTTCTAAATAGTATTATATCAAAAATTTTACCACTTACTTTTGCCATATTATATGAAAAGATTATCTGGATACTCAATTTTTTTGAGGAACAAACCTTGCGCAGGGACAGAATAACCTGCAAGAGATCTATTTTTGCTTTCAATAATCTTATGTATTTCCTCTACTCCTATCTTATTTAGACCAATTTCCAATAGAGTTCCTACTATAGACCGAACCATATTACGCAAAAAACGATTGGCTTTGATTGTGAAAGTATATCCCTTATCAGAATATACCCATTGTGCAAAAGTAATTTTACACAAAAAAGTTTTAACATCAGTATTCTTCTTTGAAAAACACTCAAAATCTTCATACTCTAGCAGTATCCTTGCTCCCTCATTCATAGCTTCAATATTTAATGATTGATTAATAAGATGGTATAGTTCGTTTCCAAAAGGTGTTTTGAATTGTTTGATATGATATTCATATGTTCTAGAAATAGCATCAAATCTTGCATGGGCATCAAACTTTACTTTTTTTAAAGATATTATTGCAATATCTGATGGTAAAAATTGATTTAATTGATAAACTAAATTTTGATGTTTTTCAGAATTCATTTCAGAATCGAAATGGGCAAACATCTGACTAGCGTGGACACCTGCATCCGTTCTTCCTGAAGCTACTAGATTTGTTGAAACATTTAACAATGTACTTAATGCATTTTCCATTTCTTCTTGTATAGAATTTGCATTGGACTGACGTTGCCATCCATGATATTGAGTTCCAGCATAAGAAAATTCAAGAAAAAAACGCAAAACTTGTATTTTAGCACTAAATATACTTTGAATTAATCTTTACCACAATTCTTAAGTTAAAATAGAATTTATATATAATACATTTAATCACAATAATTAAACTTTTTTGAAAAAAATTCTACTTCTTTCAGATACACATGGTCATATCGATGATAAAATATTTTATTATGTGCAACAATCTGACGAAGTATGGCATGCCGGAGATGTTGGTAAAACTGAGGTGCTAGATGAAATAGAAGCTTTGAAACCATTGAAAGCTGTTTTTGGAAACATTGATGGTCATAGAGTACGTCAGCGAACCTCTGAAGTTTTGGTCTTTATGTCTGAGGGTGTAAAGGTAATTATAACTCACATTGGGGGTTATCCTGGAAATTATAATAAAAATGCTAAAAAGTTAATTACGGAGCACAAACCAAAACTCTTTATTTGTGGACATTCTCATATACTTAAAATAATGCATGATAACAAAAAAGGTCATCTTCATATGAATCCTGGAGCAGCCGGGAAACATGGCTTTCACAAATTTAGAACTTTACTTCGCTTTGAATTAAATAATGGAAAGATTAAAAATTTAGAAGCAATTGAAATAGATCAAAGAAGTAATTTATCGAATGCGGTCAATTGAACGAACTAAAGATTCGTCTTTATTGATAGCCTTGCGAGCTAAATAAAGCAGTAAAAGTTGTATAAATCCAGCTATACTGGAATATTTCGAAAATTCCAAGTAAAAACTTTCATAATAAGAATAAATACAGTATGAAATTATAAAAACATATACAATAAATAAAAACAGGCAAATTAGAGCTTGATAGTTACGTTTTTTGAATAAAAAAAGACATATTAAAGAAAGAATGCCAGTGATAAAAAAAAGATGATAATCTAATAGTAAAGATTTCTCGTTAGTATCTAATGTATAAACATAAAATCCGAAAGATATAAATGTGGATATTAAAAGGTATATAGATTGAACTCTTTGTATCATGTATTCTCTAATATAAAATTAAGTTTTTTTTTAAGCTTTTATTTTAAATAAAATTTGTAATATTGTTTTCCACAATACTTCAATACTAAAACGTAGTATTTCCATACTGCAAAGTAATAATCTTAAGAATTTCATGTACGAAATAGCATCTCTCAAAACGAAGAAATTACCTGAATTACAGGAAATAGCAAAAAAAATTGGCATTAAACGAATTGCAGGTCTTAAAAAATTGGATCTTGTATACCAAATTGTAGATTTTATTGCTTCAAAGCCTGATGAAGAAGTTTCAAAAACTCCTGTAGGAAATGAAAAAAAAATCGATGACAAAAAATCTTTTCATGAAAAGAAAATATCTTTAAAGGTACTTCCTGTCCAAAAAGCCAAAAATAAGAATGAAAATAGTGGAGACCAAAGATTAAAACAAAATGAAAATCAGGGAAATATTCATCAAAAGAAAAATGGAAATCAAAATAATATTAATCAAAAAAATAAACCCAATAATCGTGGTGACCAAAATCATAATAAAGATAATAAAAGTAGATACCGTCAACCAGATTTCGAATTTGATGGTATAGTAGAAACTGAAGGAGTCCTTGAAATGATGCAAGAGGGTTATGGTTTTCTACGTTCCTCAGATTATAATTATCTCTCATCTCCTGATGATGTATACGTTTCACAATCTCAAATACGGTTATTTGGTTTAAAGACAGGAGATACTGTATTAGGGTCGGTTAGGCCACCAAAGGAAGGAGAAAAATATTTTCCGTTAATTAAAGTTGATAAGATTAATGGGTTGGATCCTAAAGTTGTAAGGGATCGTGTGTCCTTTCAACATCTTACACCACTTTTCCCACAAGAAAAATTCAATCTTGCAGAAAAACAAAGCACTATATCATCCAGAATCATGGATCTGTTCTGTCCTATTGGAAAAGGACAAAGGGGAATGATTGTCTCACAACCCAAAACCGGAAAAACAATGCTTCTCAAGGATATTGCTAATGCAATAGCCGCAAATCACCCTGAAGTCTATCAATTAATTTTATTAATTGATGAGCGTCCAGAAGAGGTTACTG
>MDTG01260407.1_pt1 | contig 10726 bp, 12 predicted proteins | sample 811421 | NCBI WGS metagenome assembly MDTG01 (sample SAMN05326645, study PRJNA326480) | marine metagenome | isolation source: seawater | place: Pacific Ocean: South East | collected 2011
ATTTCAAAGTATAAAGATTGGCAAAATAAGAGAAATTTTAAAAGAATATGATATAAAAATACTATGATTATTGAATGTATTAATTGTTTTAAAAAGTTTGATGTTGATCAGTCATTAATTCCAGATTCGGGACGTCAAATTCAATGTGGATCTTGTAATCATATTTGGTTTTTTAAGAAAAAAAAAACTACCTCAGAGAAAAAGGATAGTAAATCTTTCACTACAGATAAAGCTAAAAAAATCAAAACTTCGATCATAGAAAAAGACAATTATGAAATTAGCAAATCAAAAAATTTAGAAAAAAATAAACATGAAAAAAAGACAGATTTATCAACCAAGAGCTTTAAAAAATCAAATTTTACTATTAACTATATTATTTCCATCTTAATTGTAATTATTATTTCTTTTATTGCTTTAATTATTGTTTTAGATACTTTTGAAACACCATTAATTAATTTATATCCTGGTTTAGAATTATTGTTATTTAATTTATTTGAAACCCTTAAAGATATATTCTTGTTTGTTAAAAATTTAATTTTATAAAGATGATACAATATATTTCTAAACCTTTTAGATGGTTCTTTAAACTTGAAGCTGCTAGTGGCCTCATATTATTGGTAGCAGCAATTTTAGCACTTATCATTAGTAATAGTCACTTAAGTACATTGTATTTTGATACATTAGAAAGATATTTATTTGTAGGTATAAATAATTTTGGTCTCAAACTCAGTGTTATCCATTGGATAAATGACGTTTTAATGGCTATATTTTTTTTCTTCGTAACGTTAGAAATTAAACGTGAATTTTTGCAAGGTGAACTCTCAAATATTAAACAAGCTCTTCTACCAATTATTGCAGCAGTAGGAGGAATGTTAATTCCTGCGTTAATTTATGTTTTTATAAACTTAGGAGACTCAGAAACTCTTACAGGCTGGGCTATACCGTCTGCTACAGATATAGCTTTTTCTTTAGGAGTGTTATCATTGCTTGGAAAAAGAGTCCCTTTGTCATTAAAAGTTTTTTTAACTGCACTTGCTATAATTGATGATCTAGGAGCTATAGTAATTATAGCAATATTTTATTCTGGAGATTTGAGTATCAAATATTTAGGTTTAATGACTTTAGCTTTTGTAGTTCTTTTATTCATAAATAAATTTAATATTAAAAAATTTTTACCTTATTTAATAGTAGGTGTTTTTCTTTGGGATTTTACTCATAACTCAGGTATTCACGCAACTATAGCAGGTGTGCTATTGGCTATGACTATACCTCACAGAAAAAATGAAAAAGATTTTTCTTTGTTAATAAAGATTGAACATACAATAAGCCCATATGTAGCTTTTGGTATTATGCCTCTCTTTGCTTTTGCTAATGCAGGAGTTTCTCTAGATGGTTTATCTTTTTCATCTTTACTAAATAAAGTTCCTCTTGGAATCGTTTTAGGTTTATTTATTGGAAAACAACTTGGAGTTTTTGTATTTTCATATATCTCGATAAAACTTAAAATTGCTCAGATGCCTAGCAATACAAGTTGGTACAATTTTTATGGTGTAGGAGTGCTGACAGGAATTGGATTTACTATGAGTTTATTTGTTGGAAATTTAGCATTTGCTGAAAATATTCAATATATGGATGGTGTAAAGATTGGTGTATTAACTGGGTCGTTATTGTCCACTTTATTTGGATATTTTTTGATACTACTAACCCCAAATAAGTAATTAAAAAATGAAAAAATTAATAATAATTGGTATCACTACGTGTATGTTTTTTTTTAATAATATCACTTTAGCAAAATACGAAAAAATTTTTTATGATTTTGAAATTAAAAGTATATCAGGAAACATCATTAACTTAGAAGCCTATAAAAACAAGGTTGTACTTATGGTAAATACAGCAAGTTATTGTGGTTTTACAAAACAGTACTCTGATTTACAAATATTGTGGGATAAGTATAGATCTGATGGATTAGTTGTTTTAGGTATTCCATCAAATTCATTTAACCAAGAAAAAAATGATGATAAAGAGGTTAAAAAATTTTGTGAAGTTGATTTCAATATAAATTTTCCTTTAACCACGATTACAAAAGTAAAAGGAGACGATGCTCATGATATATTTAAATGGGCTAAGGAAAATTATGGAAAAGAAGCAATTCCTAAATGGAATTTTCACAAAATATTAATCAATAAGGAAGGAAAAATTGAAAAAACTTTTTCTTCATTTACGAATCCTATGTCAAAAAAAATCACAAAAAAAATAGAGGAAATTTTATAAATTTATTGTTAGTCCATCATATGCTGGAGAAATATCTTTAGGCAAAATACTTTTCAGATGATTGTAATCTAAGTCAGAATGTAAATTTGTTAAAAAAGTCTTTTTTGGCTTAAATTCATTAATATACATTAAACTTTTATTTAAATTTAAATGTGATGGATGATGTCTAAACCAAAGACAATCGATAATTAGATATTTTAGTTTTTTAAAATACTTAAAATCTTTTTTCTTAATTTCACTAATATCGCTTATATAAGCTAATTTTTTATCAAAAATATAGCAAATACTATTCACTTTACCATGTTTAACCTTTATTGGTTTGATAGAAAGTATTTTTTTTTCATCTTTAAAAGTTAATTTATCATTAATAGATTTGAGTTTTAATGTTGCAGGATATTCTTTGTTATCACCTTTGAAACAATATTTAAAAGTATTTAACAGATATTTTTTTGTGACATTGTCAGCATAAACTGGGATAGGTTTCTTTTTTTGTAAGTAAAAAACTCTTAAATCATTTATACCATGAGTTTGATCACCATGCATATGTGAATAAAAGACTTTATCTATTTTTCTTATATTGTTATTTAACAATTGTTGTCTAAGGTCAGGAGATGTATCAATTAAAATTGTTTCATTTTTACTTTTGATAAGTGCTGAGCATCTAGATCTAAAATTTTTTTTTTCTTTTGAGTCACATTTTCCAAAAAAACCATCAGATCTTGGTACACCCATTGAACTTCCACAACCAAGAATAATGAATTTCATGTTTATTTAATTGAAAAGATTATTGAAATTATCAGTGGTAGCCTTAATTAGTTCTGAATTAGAAACTTTCTTAATATTTGCGAGTTTTTCAGCAGTATATTTAACAAATGACGGCTCATTTTTTTTTCCTCTATTTGGAACAGGCGCTAAATAAGGACTATCGGTTTCAATTAGAAGTTTTTCTAAGGGTATGAAATTGAATGTTTCCTGTAATTTTTCAGAATTTTTGAAAGTAATAATTCCACTAGCTGAAAAATGTGCGTTTAGTTTAAGCAATTTTTTCGCAAAATCTTTTGAACCCGTGAAACAATGCATTAGAATTTTCAAATTAAAATTTTTAAATTTATTAAGAATATTAAAAGTTTCTTCTTCAGCATTTCTTGAATGAACGATTAATGGGATATTAAGGTCAATTGATGCTCTGATATGATGTTCAAAACTAGTTATTTGATCAGATTTGTCACTATGATTATAATAAAAATCTAAACCAGTTTCTCCAATACCAATAATTTTTTTGTTTTTATTGATTACATCAATAATCAAATTAGACGTAATTTTATCATTTTTTGCCTCATGTGGATGAATACCGTAGGTACCATAAATCATGTCATCTTTTAAAACAATTTTTTTGATTATTTCAAAACTTTTTAAAGTAGTGCAAATTGTAAGTAATTTTTCAATACCACATTCTTTAGATCTTTTTAATATATCATCTAAATTATTGAGAAGAGGTTCGTGATCTAGATGGCAATGTGAGTCAATCATTTTTTTTTTCTATCTTTTTAAATAGAATATCTATTTTGTTAATATTAGCACTAGCTTTTAAAAAATTATGGTTCTCTAGACTCTTCAAATTTATATCTTTTTCATTAATATTAAAAATTTTTAGTGCAGCTAAAGCTGATGTGGGAATTATTGGATAAAGCATAAAACTAATTTTTCTTACGATCTCTAGAGTTGTGTATACAATAGTGTTAAGTCTTGTTATATCATCTTTTTTATTCCATGGCTCCTGATCATTAAAATATTTATTAGTTTCAAATAAAGATTCTACAATAAAATTTATATAAAAATTTAAATCTTGATTGTCAATTTTTTCTCTTAATAAATTAAGGTTTATCTTAAATTTATCTAAAATTTTTAAATCGTCATTTTTAAAGTCAATATTTTTTGGAATCTTGCTTTCGCAATTTTTAATTGTAAACGCTGATACTCTTTGACAAAGATTACCAAAATTATTAGCGAGATCACTGTTAATACAATCTTCCAATCTTTCCTGGGAAATATTTCCATCATTGCCAAAAGAAACTTCTTTGATTAAATAGTATCTAAGAGGATCTAATCCATATTTTTTTATTATTTCAATTGGATCCAAAATATTACCTTTTGATTTTGACATTTTTTCCTCACCAGAGAGTATCCAGCCATGTCCATAAATTTTTTTTGGTAAAGGTATTTTTGCAGCTAATAAAAAAGCTGGCCAATATACAGCATGGAATCTTAATATATCTTTACCAATTAAATGTACTGAAGCTGGCCAAAATTTTTTATAGAGTTCGTTTTCCATGTCTGGATAGTTTAGAGCACTTAAGTAATTTGTAAGTGCGTCAAGCCACACATAGATCACATGATCTTTATTGTTTGGTACGCTTATTCCCCAAGAAAAACTTTTTCTACTTACGGAAAGATCCTTTAATCCACTTTTAACAAAACTGATGACTTCATTTCTTCTAGTTGATGGGGCTATAAAATTTGGATTTTTTTCATAAAAATCTAATAAAGGCTTTTCCCATTTTGATAATCTGAAAAAATAAGATTCTTCATCCATCCATTCAACTGGAGACTTAGATGAGATAGAAATTTTTTTTCCATTAATTTCCTCTATTTCATCATCATTATAAAAAGCTTCATCTGAAACAGAATACCATCCAGAATATTTAGATAAATAAATATCATCATTTTTCACTAATTTATTCCATAGATCTTGAACTGAAATTTTATGTCTTTCCTCTGTGGTTCTTATAAAATCAGTATTAGATAAATTTAGAGTGTCAGAAAGGTCTCTAAAAGTTTTACTTATTTCATCACAAAATTCTAAAGTCTCAATACCTTTTTTTTGAGCTGCTCTTTGAATTTTTAATCCATGTTCATCAGTGCCTGTTAAAAAATTTACGTTAAAACCATCTATTCTTTTAAATCTAGCAAAGAAATCAGCAATTATACTTGAGTAAGCATGTCCCATATGTGGTTTTGCGGATGGATAATAAATTGGTGTGGTAATATAAAAATTTTTATCCATTTAATATTTCTTCATTAAATTCTAAAAAAAGTGACTCATCATCTAAATTATAAATATTTGTATTAGAAACTCTTTTTAAAAAGTAACTATATTTATCAAAAATTTTTTTAGTAGATGGTATATTTATCTTATTAAAATAAAACTCAATTAATTCAAAAATTATGTTTCTGATGTGATAATTTTTCTTATAATAATTATCTTTAATTAATTTTTTAAGTAAATTTTTCAAATCTAAATTTATTAAATCGTAATTATTAATTTCTCCAAATTTAACCAAATTATAAGTATTTCCTGGTGTTGAATAATGATTTAAAAGATCAGTAGAGATAACCTCATTTAATTTTGTATCTAAAATCTTTTCAGTAATTAATTGACTTTCATTATAAGAGAGATTAATTCTAAAATTAATACATCTAGAGGATAATGTGGGTAAAAGTTTTTTATTACTATTTATTAATAAAAAAAATATATTAAAATTTGGTTCCTCTAAAACTTTTAATAAGGCATTAACGGAATTATTATTTAGATATTCTACATTATCAATTAAAACAAATCTTGGTTTATCATTAAATGTTGATTTATTTAAATTTAAGATCAATTTTCTAATTTGATTGATATCGATTGATTTTTTATCTGATTCTATATCAATTAAAATTAAATTTGGATTTGATTTATTCAAAATAGTTTTAAAAACCCTACTATTAGGATCTATTTCAAAATTTTTAAGATTATATGAATTTTCTTCGTTTTGAGATAATACAAAATTAATAAAATGATAGGCCAAAGTTGATTTACCAATTCCTTTTGGTCCACTTAATAAAATTTTTTTTGGTAAATTTTTTTGAAAATTTAACTCAATTAATTCTGTCATAAATTTATCTAAACCATGAAGTTTAGTTTGATTTTGAGGCTCTAAATTATTCATATTAATTTATCTATTCTTTTAATTATTAATTCAGTATTAAATTTAATGTCTAAATTTGAATCAATAATTTGGTATTTTTTCTTATTTTTTGAAAATATTTTCAAAAAACCCTTTTGAACTTTTTGGTAAAAATTATAGTTAAACTTATCATATCGATTTAATGATTTTCTAAATTTAAGTCTTTTGACCATATTTTTTTTATTTACAATATTAAGAAATGTAAAATTAACTTTAAAATCTTTTAATAAAGATTTATTTATTATTTCAATTAATTTTTTATCTACACCAAGTCCATAATGCTGATAAGCTAAGGTTGAATCAACAAATCTATCAATGAGTATTATTTTCTTTTTATAATATTTTTTTAACATTCTGATATTTTCACTTCTAGCTGCTAAATATAAAAGCAAATCGGTATTTCTGTTAAATGATGATTTATCATTTAAAATTAATTTTCTAATTTTTTCTGCATTGTTTGACCCACCAGGTTCTCTTAACTTTAAGTGATCAATTTTTTTTTTTTTTAGATATTTAGATATAAGTGAAATATGATAACTTTTTCCACTACCCTCTATACCCTCAAATACTATAACAGGTTTTTTAAACATCACCCCAGATTAAATAATTCAATGATTTAATTAATCTTGTGAAAATGTTTACTTTATCTACATTTTTAACTGCCAATAAGTCATATTCCCCAACCAATTCCTGATCATAAACTACTCTAAATTTCCCTATTACATCGTCTTTTTTAATTGGCGCTTCAATTGGTCCTTGATATTTTAAAACAACTTTAAGTAATTTTTTTTTTGCTTTCTTAATAGTTTTATAAATATCTTGATTAACATAAGCATCAACTTGATTTTCTTTACCTAACCAAACATCAATTTTACCAATAGGTTTATTTGATTTATTTATTTCTACCAGATCAAAATTTGTCAAACCATAAGTAAGAAGTTTAGTGCTCTCTCTAGACCGAGCTGACTTAGTCTCAAAACCACTACCTACTGCAATTAATCTTCTTCCATTTCTCTCAATTGATGATGCTAATGAATACTTTTCAACAGCTAAATATCCTGTTTTAATCCCATCAGCACCAATGTTTTTATATAAGAGTGGGTTTCTATTACCCTGTGTAATTGGATCCCCTCCTGTTCTATCCCATGTAAATTCTTTTTTTGAAAACCATTTATAAAATTCTGGATGTTCTTTAATTAAGTACCGAGACATTTTCAATATATCTTTAACAGTAGAATAATTATCTGGATCATTTATTCCTGACGAATTAGCAAAATTTGAATTTTCCATTTCAAGTTCTTTTGCTTTAGATGTCATTAAGATAGCAAACTCCTCTTCAGTTCCAGCTATACCTTCAGCTAATGTTACACACGCATCATTACCTGATGCTGTAATAATTCCATGTAATAAATTTTCAACAGTGACTTCATCTCCAACCATAATAAACATAGATGAATACCCAGCTGTTGATAATCGCCAAGCTTTTTCAGAAACTATAAATTTGTCATCAAGACTTAAATCACCAGATTTGATTAGATCAAAAGCAATTATTGATGTCATAATTTTGGTCATCGAAGCAGGGTATATGGATATATCTGACTCTTTTTCATATAATATTTCACCAGATAAAAAATCTTGTAAAATTGCTGTTCTAGCTTTTATCTCAATATTTGCAGATACATTTGATAAAACTAAAAAATTAAATATAAAAATAATTATAGATTTTTTAAACATTTTTTAAAATTTCAAGGTTTTCAAAATATAGTAACTTCATTTTTTCAAATGACTCTTTTAATGATTTTATATCATCAAAAGGTCCTATTAATACCCTATAATTTGTTTTAGATAATTGAATTATTCTATAGTTTTTTAGTGAAGTTTCATTTTTAATACGATCAATCATGAGCTGAGCAGTTTTTTTATAATAAAAATCTGCTACTTTAATAGAATAAGAAAATTTTTTATCATTTAAAGTCGATTTTTCTTTATTATTTTTTTTTTTATTTAAATCATTAATTTGAATACCATCTATTGGGGCTTTTTCTGCAACAAGCTTTTCTTCTTTAAAAGTTTTAGCTTTTTTGGCAATAAAAGTTGAGTCCTTTGAAATCAAAATTATTTCTACAAAAGGTTCAGATAAATTAAGTTCTAGTGTTTCGGCTATTCTTGGTGATATTACTGAGTTGTAAAAGTTAGAAAAAGCAACTTTATTAGATTTAACCTCAGCAATTAAAGATTTATTATTATTTGGATTAGTAATTTTAACTAAAGATTTTTTTTTAAGTGAATTGTGGAAAATATTAAGGGATCTTTCATCTAGATTTTTGATATCTAATTCTTCATTATATATAAGTGCAAAACCAGAGTTTCTATATTTTTTTTCCAAATTTTCAAATTTTTTATTTGAAGTTTGAAGATTATTTTGATCACAATTAGATAAAAATAAAATTAATATTATAAAATAACTAAATTTCATTTTTAAACTTATCTTTTAATGTGCATACTGCTAGAGCAAATCTTAACGATCTATTCCATTTAAGAATAACTTCATAATTGTCAAAAACTATATAAGCTGGATTTAAAGTATCAGCATCGGGTATGATATCTTTGTCTGGAGTGATAATTGAAACTTTTATATCATCATCTAAAAAAACCAATTCTGAATAGTTTTGGATATATTTTTTAAAGAATTTGAGTTTTTTTTTGTTATGAAGTTTTTTTGCTGAAACATTTAAATATTTTTTGGGTATAGATTGATTTAACTGAATTCTGTGAAAACAAGGCTTATTTTTTTTCCAACCTATACTTTTAAGATAGTTGGCTGCTGATGCATAAGCATCTTCAGAATTTTTGAGATCTATATAATTATCTTTATTATAATCAAAAGCATAATTGTTAATAGTTGAAGGCATAAATTGAAAAAAACCAAAAGCCCCAGCCCACGAACCATATAAAGTTTTATAATTAATCTGATTTGTATCTATCAATTTTAATAAAGTAATTAATTCATTCGTAAAAAATTCTGATCTTCTTTGATCAAAACTCAATGTTGCTAATGAAGATAAAATATCCATTTTACCCACGTATGTTCCAAAATTTGTTTCAATACCCATTAATGACAAAAGAAGTTCTTTTTCTATTTCAAAACTTTTTTCTATAACATTAATCAATTCATTGTTTTCACTATAAAAGGATATACCTTTGTTTAATTTCTTCTTAGAAGTTCTTTTTTGAATATAAGTTTTTGTGTCTTCATAAAATTCAGGTTGATATCTGTCATATTTGATAACATTAGGTAAAAATTTTACATTGACCATTGTCATATCAAAAGTTTTTTCACTTATATTATTGGCTAATGCAATTTTTTTAAATTCTGATTTCCATTTTAAGAAGTTGATGTCTGTATTTGAATAAGAATTAGAAATATTTAAAAGAAAAATTATTAATATAATCTTAATTTGTTTCATATAAGTCCTTGATATATATAACTACAGCAATCCATATGATAATAAAACTGAGAAATTTTATTAACGAAAATTCCTCATTATAATAAAAATAACCTAAAATAAACTGTAATGTGGGTGTAATATAGAAAATCATTCCTGTTGGACCAAGTCCAATTAATTCAACGCCTCTTACATATAGAAATAAAGGAATCACTGTCATTGGGCCTGCTAATATCAATATTAAAGACAGCCCTGGATTAGAAAAGTTGAAATCATTAACTCCATTATTATAAATGATATAAAAAGCGGCAACAGCAAATGGTAAAATATACAGGCTTTCAATTAGAAGACCTATATCAGTATCAATATTTATTTTTTTTCTTACTAAATTATAAAAAGCCCAACTTAAAGCAACAATAATTCCTACCCAAGGTAAACTTTTGTAATTAAAAAATATCAATATTAAAATTGAAATAATTACTAAAATAATTGAAAAAATTCTTTTTGAATTTAATTTTTCTTTAAAAAATATGTAACCAAGTAATACGCTAATAATTGGCATTATAAAGTAACCAAAACTTGCATCAATAATTCTTTCTGATGCAACAGCATAAATCCACACCGCCCAATTAACAAATATTAATAAACCAGAAATAAATAAACCAATTAGAGTACTTTTATTTTTACATGCTTCTAAAAACAATCTCCATTTTGATAAGAATGTAGTTGTTAAAACTAACATTACAGCGGTCCATAGACATCTATGAACTACAAGTTCTATGTGACCTATAAAAGATACAAACTCAAAATAAAGAACGCCTATAAATCCCCACCAAAAGGAACCCATTGAAGTTAACAAAAGACCTTTATTAAATTGATGTTTCATATTTTTATAATGATATGTGTATATATTGGTTTTATTAGACTATTTTATAGTTGAATTAAATATTTATAATTATAAACGCTTTTAAACGGAGAGATGGCTGAGCGGTTGAAAGCACA
>MDTG01431194.1_pt1 | contig 10726 bp, 10 predicted proteins | sample 811421 | NCBI WGS metagenome assembly MDTG01 (sample SAMN05326645, study PRJNA326480) | marine metagenome | isolation source: seawater | place: Pacific Ocean: South East | collected 2011
AAAAGATCGGGATGATTTGGAAATGCTTCATCAATAAAGATAGAATATTTAAAATTATAAAGAGATTTATTAATATTTACTGATTCTAAATAATTATCATAATCATGTGAATTGACTTTAATTTTTTTAGTTTTCTGACCTATAACAAATTTGCTATTTTTTATAGATTTTTTACCAGCATACAAAAAATAATCTAAATGTCTTAGTTTATTTGATTTATTATAATTAGTGATTTTTAATTTTTTTTGATCTAATGTAAAAGTTGAAAAAATTTTAAGTTTGATTCGGCTAATAGTATCATAAGTAAGGTGGTTGTTTGTAATCATTGAGCAATATATAAATTTTTTTTTTGATAAAATATCTTCTACTTGAGAAAAACCGTAACAATTCCATGGGTCAAAGACAAATGTGTTTAAAGTTATTTTTTCTACATATTCTAAAAATTGCTTAGAATTATTAATATCTTTTGAAAAATTATTAATTTTATCGATTGGTACATAGTTAGAGGCATAATTTGGTAATAGCCATGGCCCCAAGTTACATTGCTCTATAATGAAGTTATTTTTTTTTAAGTGCTCAAAACCCAATCTTTTACTATCCCTTTTGTTACCATAGGTTAATGTCAAGAAAATAATTGATTTCATAACACCACAAATGATAAATTTAAAATAGTAAATTCCATGAAAGTGGAGTGCCTTTTTTAAGATCACGTTTTACTTTTCTACCTATTACGAGATCAAAATATTTAGGCTCAAGACCATAACCTGGTCTAATTATTTTAATATTTTTAGAGTTTAATGTTTCATTTTTTTTAATATCTTTAGTTATAAAAATTGATCTTTTAAATTGTAGTGATAGTAGTTCATTTTTTTCAATTGAATATTTAACTTTTCCAAGTGATTTCCAGGCAATTTTTGTCTCGTTTACTAAATTTTTTAATTCATTCGGTTCAAGAGAAAAAGCAGAGTCAACTCCGCCAAGTTTTCTGGATTTCGTAAAATGCTTTTCTATTAAAGTTGCTCCTAATGCTACAGATGCTATAGGGACGCCTATACCTAATGTGTGATCAGATAATCCAATTTCACAATCAAATATTTTTCTCATATTAGAAATTGTCAAAATATTACTATCACTTGGATTTGATGGATAATTACTCGTACATTTTAATAAAGCAAAGTTTTTTTTAGAATGTTCTTTTAGAAATTCATAAGTTTCACTTAAATTAGTAAGTGAGAGTAAACCAGTTGACATAATAATAGGTTTTTTTGTTGAGCATATTTTTTTAATTAATTTATAATCATTGTTTTCAAATGAAGAAATTTTATAAGCTGGTACTTTTAAATCTTCTAGAAAATCCACAGCCGTTGAGTCAAAAGGTGTACTTATTGTTTCTAAACCTAATTTATTAGCTTTTTTAATTATCTCTTTATGCCATTTCCAAGGAGTACTAGCTTCGCCATATAAGTCATAAAGATTTCTTCCATTCCATGGACTTTTTTTGTTATTAATTTTAAAATATTTGTTTGAACAATTAATTGTCATTGTGTCTGGAGTGTAAGTTTGAAGTTTCAATATTTGGGCGCCACTTTTAGCTGCAATTTCTATTAACTCCATAGCTGTATCCATGGAGTTATTGTGATTTCCAGACATTTCTGCAATAATAACAGGCGGATGTTTTAATCCAATTTTGATATCATTAATCCTCATACTATTTTTTTTTATATATTTTTACTGAAGCAGTTATATTATTCTTATATATTTTTGCATTACTAAATTCAAATTTAAAGTGATTAGTATCAATGAAAGCCTTAGGATATTCTTCAGCATCAAGCATTCTTATAAAATCATAAATATTTCTTAAACCTTTGATAGAAGTAATTCTACTATCTGAATGATTTCTTCTTTTAAATTTGTAAATTTTGCCTTTTTGAGGTTTAGGTATTATTTTCTTATTTAAAATCTTAATAATCATTTTGAAAATTTTATCTGAAGCTCTTGTAAGGATTTCTTTTGCTGTTCCATTTAAAGATAGAGGTTTCTTTAAATAAATATTACCACCATCAAGAATATCATCACATTTAAAAGCAGTTATTTTAGTTTTTTTAAATTTTCTTAATATAAGATTTTGAAGAGGAGTGCCGCCTCTTCCATATGGCAGGTCTGTAATATGAAAATTTATACATTCATAATTTGCATATATATTTTTAGGTACAAAAAAAGACCAATATGGAATAAATATATATGTAGGATTAATTTTTTTTATATTTTTAAAGTTGAATTTATCTTTTTGAGTAATTAGATAAAATTTATAAGGTAGGTTTAATAATTTTAACTGATGGTATATTTGATTTCCATAAATTTTATTACTGATAACCAAAATTTTTTTCAAAAATATCTCTTATTTTTTATTATTTATTATTCTTTCAACAAAAAAAGCTTCAGCATATTTTAAACCTGAAATAGACCCTCTAAACTTAGCTAAAATATTGAGAAATTCTAATGACCTTGTATGAGGCCATTTTTTTAATTCCGTTTTATACTGTTTCATTGCTCTAATTTTTTTATTTATATGGGTTTCTATATTTTCAAAGTAATTAGGTTTAAAATAACTATTAAAGCTTAAAGATTGCCATTCAGTACTAGATGGATTTTCAAAAGTTAATATTTTTTTTATAAAATGGGATGAAAAGGGACGACAAGCTGTCATTACTGCATTATGCACAGTTCTATGGTCTATATTTAAATCACCATAGTGATGTGTGTAAATAATATCTGGTTTAAGTTTAAAAACATATTGTTCAATTTTTTTTGTAATGTCTATTAAGTCTACTGAGTCTAACCTATTATCTGGAAGATCAAAAAAATGGGTAGATTTTATTCCTAGTATTTTTGCAGCTTTTAAAGAATGTAATTTTAGTTTTTCTAATTCTTTTTTCCTAAAATCCGTCTTACGTATATTATCTCTAGAGGTTAAACCTTCTGCAACAATAATTGAATTTACGGTATCGCCATTACTAGAATGTTTAGCAATTGTGCCTCCGCATCCTAAAACCTCATCATCTGGGTGAGCTACAACAACCAATATTTTCATTATGTTATTTTTCTATTTTAATCTTAAATTTTTTATTTTCCAACATAAAATATGCTGGATATCTATTAAAGTCTGATACTCTTAAAAGATCAAAATTATCTTTTAAAGATGCATTAATATCTAATTCATTATCTTCAGGTTTTCTTTTTGTATAATATGAAGGTTTTCCAGTCTGATTTTTAGAATTATATAAATAAAAATTTTTTCTTCTAAGAAATTTTTTACATAAATCAAAAGTTTTTGATGCTTGAGCTAGTCTTAAATCATCAATTAAGTCTATTTTTTTTGTTATTATTATATCTTTCATATATATTTTTCCAGAGTCAATTTCTTTTGAAGCAGAAAATAAAGATATAGGAATTTTAGTTTTACCTTCTAAAATTTGCCATGTAAGTGGAGACCATCCCCTACCTTGAGGAAGACTACTTTCATGGATAACTATGTTGTGATTTGATAAACTTAGATAGTTATAAGGTACTTTATTTGAAAAACTTAATATAAATGTACATAATGAATAATTTAAGGTTTTATATTCGTAATGTATATTTACTATATAAGAATTTTTTCTTAAATCTTTTATAAAACTTCCTAAATAATCATTTAGCCATGAATTTTTATCAATCAATATATTAATAATCTTATTATCTTTTTTAATAATATTATAAATATTTTCTATTGAATCATTTGGAAATAATTTTTTATTTTTGTAAAGATGATTTAATATTTGATCATAATCTTGTATAATTTTTTTTACACTTTTTTTAAATTTTAAAAAATTTAAATCTTTTGCTTCACCAATATACTCTATTAATTTGTATTTAGAGAGTGATCTGCAAATATCATTCTGATTTTTTGCGTTATTAATTACTAGAGAAGGTTTTAATAATCTAATTCTTTCAAAAGAATTGAATCCTCCCGAGGAAATTGCAATATCACTTTTTTTTATTATTTTTAATATATTATTTACACTTATGTAAATTTTGAAATTCTTCTTATCTTTTAAAAGATTTTTTATTTTCTTGGAACTTATGGAAGATCTACCTAAAACAATATTATAAAAGAATTTTTCATTTGAAATTCTTTCTAAATAACAAATTGTTTTATACGATAGATCAAAGTTATCTGAATATCCAAAAAAGATAAAAAAAGTAATTCTATTTATATTTAAATTTTTTTTATTAGAATTAAAATTTTTAGGTAATAATAAATATTTAGGTCCCAATAAAATTTTGGCATGTGGATTTATTAATTTTGAATATTTTTTGTGATTATTATTTGGAATATTAAAATTAAGCAAGTAATCACAAAAATGCTTTCTACTAGTTAAATCTTCAATTACAAAAATTTTATCTACATAGCTTCTTATTTTATTTTCCCATCTAATATCTAAGGAATAATGATCTATAATTAAATAATCAATATTATTATATTTGCTTAATATTTTGATAGTATCTTTAATATCATTTTCGATAGTGTCACTAATCCAATCATCATAATCTGATTTAAATCTTGATTTTCTTAAATTTCTATTTGGTAACGTAAAAACTTCAAAGTTTTCTCTCTTTATTTTAGAAATTAAATTACCCGATAGATTCTTTGAAATAAAATTACATTTTACACTCTTTGATTTTAAGTATTTTGCAAGATTTATACACCTGTGTACATGGCCAGAACCAATTAGCGAAGATGAGTCTACGCGGAAAAAAAAAATTTTCATTTAAAATGAATGATCGCCTGCTAATAAAACCTGGAGACTTAGTTTTGATGTTAAGCTTACCCATCCCCCATTAAAAAGGAGAGTTTTGACATCAAATTTTTTTTTCATGATAAAATCTTATCAGTTTCTTTTAGTTATATCTATAGAAAAATTAAATGAAAGTATTTATAGTTAAGATATAATATAATTGAAAATCTCATTTAGATATTATTACAATAATGGAAAATAAAACAATTGGAATTATAGATTATAATATCGGAAATATAACCTCTATAAAAAATGGATTTGATTTAATAAAAGTCGATACTTTTATTTCTAATAATCCTTCAGAACTAGAGAAATTTAATAAAATTGTTTTGATTGGTGTTGGATCTTTTCCTGCAGCAATGAAAAACCTAAATGATTTTGGTTTTTCAAATCTTCTTTTAAATCATATAGAAAAAGGAGGGTTTGTTTTAGGTATATGCATTGGAATGCAATTACTCATGAGTGAAGGTAATGAATTTATGAAAACTCCTGGTTTAAATTTAATTAAAGGTACTGTTGATAGTATGAATATCAACAATGATATTAAAGTTCCACATGTGGGATGGAATAATTTTGATAATAGTGATGATATTAACATATTTGACAAAATTAATATTAAATCAAACTTTTATTTTGTTCATAGTTTCTCTGTAAATATAAATGAAGAAAATATAAAAAATATGAAATTTAATTATTCAGGAAAAGATTTTATTGGAGCTATTCAGAAAAATAATATTTACGGAGTTCAATTTCACCCTGAAAAAAGTCAGGAACCAGGGTTACAATTATTAAAAAATTTCTCAAATCTTTAATAAATGCTAAAAAAAAGAATAATACCAGCTTTATTAATTAAAGGAAGCTCGATAGTAAAATCAATAAGATTTGATGAACATAGAATAGTTGGTGATTTTATTTCTACATCAAAAGTATTTTCTAAAAGGTTTGCAGATGAAATGTTCATATTGGACATTGATGCATATAAAAATAGTAATATTAATTATTCAAATATATTTGAGATAAGTAAATTTTGTAATATGCCTTTAACAGTTGGTGGTGGAATTAAAAAGTTTGAACATGCAAAAAAATTATTTGAAAATGGTGCTGATAAAGTTGTTATAAGAACTTCATATTTTGAAAATCAAAATATTATAAAAGATATTGCTAAATATTATGGAAATCAATCAGTTATAGTTTGTATGGATATTAAATTAAATAATAGTAAATTAATGATGTATGATAATAATTCATTAAATTTTGTTGATCCATTCAATGAAATTAAAAATATTGAAAATTTAGGTGCAGGAGAAATTTTAATTAATTTTGTTGATTTAGATGGAACAATGAATGGCTTTGATATAAATTTTTTAAATAAAATGAATGAAAAGACTAAAATTCCTCTAATTGCTATGGGAGGTTGTGGGTCCAAAAAGGATTTTCTAGAAGCTTTTAATACTGGTGTTGAAGCTGTTGCAGCTGGTAGTATTTTTTTTTGGATTGGTGAGACAATAATATCAATAAAAGAATATTTAGATAAAAATGGAATTAATGTGAGGTTGAATTGATTAAATATTGCAAAAGTTGTTTATTTCCAAATACAAAACCTGATATTTTTTTTGATAACAAAGATATATGTGACGCATGTATCTCAGCTGAAAGAAAACACAAAAATATAGAAAACAATTTAGATTGGAATGAAAGAGAAAAAGAATTTGAAAAAATTATTGAAGAGAAATTAATTAATAAACATGAAAGAGAATATGATTGCATAGTTCCTGTAAGTGGTGGAAAAGATAGTACTTGGCAGACACATGTTATGAAAAAAAAACATGGTCTTAGAACATTAGCGGTTACATTTGATCAATTTGATCAATCTGATATTGGTTTACATAATTTAGAAATATTAAAATCAATTGGAGTGGATCACATTCATTTTTCTCTAAATCCAAATATTGTAAAAAAACTTGTTTTTAAAGGATTTGATACAATTGGAGATCCATATTGGGTCAATCATGTTGGCATGTTCACAGTTCCTATACATATAGCAGTAAAATTTAAAATTCCTTTAATAGTATACGGGGAGAACCCAATTTTTGAATATGGCGGACCTAAACATTCAAGAGATAATATGATTATGAATAAAAGATGGAGACAAGAATTTGGTGGAATGAGAGGTTATAGAGAAGAAGATATGCTTGATGAAGAAATAAGTGAAAATGATATTAAGATGCTTTTTTACCCATCAGATAAAGATATTGAAAAAAACAACATTCAAGCTGTTTTCTATGGATATTATTTCAAATGGAGGCCGTCAAAGCATACAAAATTTGTAAAAGAACAATATGGTTGGAAAAGTTTAAAAAAGGCTCCAAGCGGATCTTATATGAAAGAAGAGAACTGCGATATGGAATTTATTGATATAAGAGAGTCAATAAAATACCTAAAATATGGCTATGGTAGAGCTACAGATCAATTAAATATTGAAATTCGTGATAAATTAATTTCTAGGAAAGAAGCTTTGAAAATTGTAAAAAAAATTGATGGCAAGGTTAGCAAAAAAAATATTAAAAAGTTTTGTGAATATTTAAATATTTCATTTAATGAATATAATAATATTATAAGTAATTTTGTTAATAAAGAATTATTCTACTTGAGTAATAAGGGTAATTGGAAATTAAAGAAAGCAAGATATTAATATGAATGAACAAGAAATATTTTGGAGGGGTGAATTTGGAAATAGTTATATTTCCAGAAATAATGATAAGCAATTTCTTAATTCAAATATTAAATTTTTTAAAAAAATAAAAAAATATTTAAATAACTCGAAAACTGTTTTTGAGGTTGGATGCAATATAGGATTAAATTTAGAAGCCATAAAAATTGTTTTACCAAATATTAAACTTACCGGTATTGATATAAATAAAAAATCAATTGAGATTTTAAATAAGAAAAAGATATCTAAAAATTTTATTGGATCATTTAAAAGTTTTAAAATGCCAAGAAAATATGACTTAATTTTCACTAAAGGAGTGTTAATACATATAGATCCTTCAGAATTAGAAAAATATTATAAAAAAATGTATAAATTTTCTAAAAAATATATTCTTTTAGTTGAATATTTTAATCCAACTCCTGTCAAAATATCATATAGAAACCACAAAAATAAACTATTTAAAAGAGATTTCGCAGGAGAGATGTTAAGTGCTTTTGATTTAGATTTAGTAGACTATGGTTTTTTATATAAAAATGATACTATAGCACCTCAAGATAATTTATCTTGGTTTTTACTGAAAAAAAAATGAAATTAGCAATTATTCCAGCAAGATCTGGCAGTAAAAGAATTAAAAATAAAAATATAACTAAAGTACATGGTAAACCCATCATATATTATGTAATTAAAAAATTACTCAAAAGTAAGATTTTTGACAAAGTAGTAGTTTCAACTGATTCAGATAAAATAATAAAATTGTCAAAGATCTATGGAGCTGAAGCTCCTTTCAAAAGACCAAAAAACTTATCAGATGATAAAACTAGAGCAAGTAGCGTAGTAAAACATACAATAAATTATTATAAAAGAAAAAAAATAGAATTTAAATATGTATGTTGTGTATACCCAACATCAATACTTTTAAATACAGATAATATAAAAAAAGCATTAACATTACTTGAGAGAAATAAAGAAAAAAAATATGTTATTACTATAACAAAATACAAACATCCCTTAGAAAGAGCATTAACGTACGAAAAAAAAATAATTAAACCTATATTTCCAAAAAAAATAAAAGAAAGAACTCAAGATTTAAAAGTTTATTATCATGATGCAGCACAGTTTTATCTTGGAAGATCATTTTCATTTGAAAATGATATTGAGCCTATTTCAAAATCATCAATACCCTTAATCATAGACTCAAGTAGAGTCTTAGATATTGATGAATATAATGATCTTGAATTATTAGAGAAAATAAAATTAAATTATATTATTTAATAAATTAACTATTTTATTTAGCTCTTTTTTTTGTAGCTTATAGTAAATAGGAATTGAAAAAACACTCTGATAAAATTTCTCAGAAATGGGGAAGGCATTTTTTTTGAATTTATATTTTTTCTTATAGTACTCATAAAAATGAATAGGTTTGTAATGAACCTGCAGAAATATTCCATTTTTTTTAAAAAGATTATAAGTTTCTAGTTTATTATATTTTGATGCATTAAAATCAATTTTTACTGGATAAAGATTATAAGAATTATACACATGTTTTTTGGTTAAAGGTAATTTGATTAAATTATTTGTTATTTTTAAATCATAATATTTTGCTATTTTATTTCGTTTTTTTGTAAATTTAGAGATTTTTTTTAATTGACTAATTCCCAATGCAGATTGAATATCAGTCAGTCTATAATTATATCCAATATTTTGAATAGAATAATCCCAATTGTATTTTCTCTTTTTAGTATAATCAACGCCATGAGTTCTAAATGATCTAACCTTATCATTTATAATTTTACTATTTGTAAGAACTGCACCTCCTTCTCCAGTAGTGATATTTTTAGCAGGATGAAAACTTTGTATAACTACGTGTGCATAATTCAAAGCATAACTATTACTATTTTTAAACTTAGAACCTAAAGCATGACAATTATCATTGATCAATATTATATTATATTTATTTGATAAATATTTAAGCGCTTCCCAATCACAAAGCATTCCTGCATAATCTACAGCAATTACTGCTTTAATTTTTTTATTGTTTAAAACTGAATATTTAATAATCTTTTCTAATTTATTAGGATCAATGGTATTATATTTTTCTTCAATATCGCATAAAATAGTTTTTGCTCCAGAATATTCGATTGAGTTAGATGAAGCTACAAAAGTTATAGGTGTTGTTACAACGTAATCATTTTTACTCCATTCTAATGCTTTGCCAACTAAGTGCAAACCTGCTGTGCCGCTTGAAACTGTTGTGCAATATTTGGCATTAAAAAATTCAGATAGCTTATTTTCAAATTCAGTTATAAACTTTCCTTGTGTAAGATAATCTGAATTTAATACATTCAGTACAGCTTTTTTATCATCATTATCTATAAATTGTTTGGTGTAATTGATAGTATTCACTTATTTGATACTTTTAATTAATTTTAAAATATCTGATACAGATAAAAAATGATTATTATCTGAACTAGAATATTCAAATCCATATTCCATAAATTTACCTTTATCCTTTTTTTCTTTATTAATAAATTTTTTAATACTCCATAAATTTGAAGAGGGAAGTATTACAAAATACTTATTAAATTCTAATGTATTAATGGAGTCATCTTTTGTAATCATAACTTCATGAAGTTTTTCCCCAGGTCTAATACCAACAATTTTTATTTTAGCTTTTGAATTTATTGCATTAACAATATCAGTTATTTTATATGAAGGAATCTTAGGTACAAAAATTTCGCCGCCCCACATTTTATCAAAACATGATATTACAAAGTTGACTCCTTCTTCGAGTGTTATGTTAAATCTTGTCATTCTTTCATCTGTAATTGGATAAAAATTTTTTGGGTTTAATGAGAGAAAATAAGGGATTACTGATCCTCTACTGGCCATAACATTCCCATACCTTACAACAGAGAATTTAATTTTTTTACTACCTCTATAATTATTTGCTGCAATAAATAATTTGTCCGATGCTAGTTTTGTTGCCCCATATAAATTTATTGGAGCAGCAGCTTTATCAGTACTTAACGCAATAATTTTTTTAACATTATTATAAAGGGCGGCCTCAATAACATTTTGAGCTCCAATAATGTTAGTTTTGATTGCTTCAAAAGGATTATATTCTGCGATAGGAACATGTTTGATTGCTGCGGCATGAACTACATAATCAACATTTTCCATA
>MDTG01432038.1_pt1 | contig 10726 bp, 10 predicted proteins | sample 811421 | NCBI WGS metagenome assembly MDTG01 (sample SAMN05326645, study PRJNA326480) | marine metagenome | isolation source: seawater | place: Pacific Ocean: South East | collected 2011
AAGAAGAGCTATGGGAAAAAAGAAAAAAGCCGAGTTAGATAAACAAAAAGAAAGATTTATTAATGGAGCTCTTAAAAATGGCATTGCTAAAGATGTAGCCAATTTTGTTTTTACAAAAATCGAGCCTTTTGCTCAGTATGGTTTTAATAAAAGTCATGCGGCTGCTTATGCTTTAATTGCATACCAAACTGCTTTTTTGAAAACTTATTATAAAGAGGATTTTATTGCGGCCACAATGTCAACTGAGCTTACAAATACTTCTAAGTTGAGAGAGTTTATTGAAGAGTTAAAAAAGCTTAAAATTGAAATAGTTAAACCTTCAATTAATAAATGTTTTCCAGATTTTAGAGCTATAAACGGTAAACTTGTTTACGGACTTGGTGCTATAAAAAATGTTGGTTATGAAGCTATTTCGAACATAGTAAATGAGAGAGAGAAAAACGGTAAATTCAAGTCTCTGGTTGATTTTATCAATAGGGTAAATTCAAAAGATGTAAATAAACTTCAATTGGAAGGTTTGGTTAAAGCAGGTGTATTTGATGAATTCGACGATGATAGGGGAAAAATTTTTAATTCAATACCTAAAATTATACAGCAAATAAAAAATATAAATGATGATAAAGATAATCATCAAACAAATCTTTTTGGCGAACATGATAGTAGTCAAGTAGAATTTGAATTTTTACAATCAACTTCTTGGAGGCCAAAAGAGTTATTATCAGAGGAATTTAAAGCAATTGGATTCTACTTAAGCAACCATCCTTTGAATGAGTATGCGGAAATTTTTAATCATCTAAATATAACCTCTTACCATCAGTTTTATGAAAAAGGAGAAAGCGAAGGCTTGGTAGCAGGTACGATAATGTCAATTCAAGAAAAGAAAAGTGCAAAGGGAACCCCATATGCAATTATAAAATTTTCAGATAAAGAAGCAGAATTTGAACTTTTCTTATTTGCGGAAATTTTAGTAACTAATAGAGATAAGTTAAAAGAAGCCGAGTCCTTTGTTTTGACTTTACAAAAAGATAAAATTTCGGGAGAGAATGAAAAAAAAAGAGTTAATGTGAAGAAAATTCTTAGTTTAAATGATTTTATAAATAGACCATACCCAAAGGTTACCATAGAGCTAAAAAATGATTATAATATAGAAGAAATCAGAGATTTGTTATCAAACAAAGGTGAAACTGAAATTAAATTTCTTATAAAAGATAAAAATCATCAAGCACTCTTCTTATTACAAGAGAACAGAAAATTTGACCTTAATCATCTTAAAGCTCTAAAAGCTAAGAAATACGTAGAAAAAATAACTGTTTAGATAGTTGATTTTTTAATTTGATTGTATATATCTTTTGCTAATTTCGCACACAGTTTTAAGGGCAAAGCCCTACCGGTCCATTAATTTGGAGTTACTGTGGTGGATTAACCGGAAAATTTTATGAACGTACCAAAAGTAGACATAAAACAATTATTAGAAGCAGGCGTTCATCTTGGTCATAAAACACTGAGATGGAACCCCAAAATGAAGAAATATATTTTTGGGGAGAAAAACTCTATACATATTATTGATCTAACTCAAACTGTAGATTTTATTAAGAATGCTTTAGTCCAGGTTCACAAAGTAATATCAAGTGGTGGAAAACTTTTAGTTGTTTCTACAAAAAAACAAGCTTCAGAGCAAATTAGTGAATTAGCGAAAGAAACTGGACAATACTTTGTAAATTATAGATGGCTTGGAGGTATGCTTACAAATTGGAATACAATACAAAATTCTATCAAAAGATTAAAAAAATTGGAAGATCAATTATCAAAAGAAAATTTAGGATTTACCAAAAAAGAAATTCTTAAATTTGGCAAGGAGAAAGAAAAACTACAAAGATCCCTAGGCGGCATATCTGAAATGAAAAAAATTCCTGATTTAATATTTATAATTGATACAAATATTGAGTCACTAGCTGTTGCCGAAGCTAAAAAATTAGGAATTCCAATTATTGCAGTTTTAGACACTAATTCAGACCCTACAGGAATAGATTTTCCAATACCAGGTAATGATGATGCTAGAAGATCTATAAACTTGTATTGTGAACTTTTGAAAAATACAATTAAAGATGCTGAAAAATTTATTAAGGGCACCAACGAAAAAAAAGAAGAAAAACCTTCGAAAGCGAAAGAGAAATAATTTTAAGCTTTTATTTAATGTCAAATAAAGATTTACTAGATAATATAAAAAAACTCAGAGAAATGACCGGTGTAGGGTTTAAAGATTGTAAACTGGCATTAGATGAGGCCAAAGGAAATATTGAAAAATCAATAGAGTTTTTACGAAAAAAAGGTATCGCCAAAGCCTCAAAAAAGATGAGCAGAACTGCTTCAGAGGGTCTTGTGTTAGTTAAACAAAACGAGGGTCAAATATCAATTATAGAAGTAAACAGTGAAACTGATTTTGTTGCCAAAAACCAAGATTTTATAAATTTTTGTAAAGAATTATCTGAAATAAACTTTAATATCAAAGGTGACATAAATAAACTGAATGACTCCAAAATGGCTAACGGAACATTAGTAAAAGATAACTTAGTCAATTTAATCTCAAAGATAGGTGAAAAAATAACAATAAGAAGAGCAGATTTTTTTGATAATTCAAACGGTAAAAATTTTTTTTATGTGCACTCAGCTATAGAAAAAGAAATTGGAAAAATAATCTCTGTAGTAAAAGTTGATGGAATAATAAAAGGTAAAAATGAAGAAATTGGAAACAAAATTGCAATGCATATTGCCGCCTCAAACCCACTTGCTATTGATAAAGATGGTATTGATAAAAAAATAGTCGATAAAGAATTAGAAATTATCAAAGCAGAAGTAAAAAATTCAGGCAAACCCACTGAAATGATTGAAAAAATTTCTAAAGGTAAATTATCAAAATTTTTAAACGATAATTCTTTACTTAATCAGTTATGGATAATGGATCCAAAAAAAAAAGTAATGGATGTATTAAAAGAAAATTCATTAGATAAACAACTTAAAATTTTAGATTTTATAAAATATAAAGTTGGAGAAGGAGTTTAATAAGTGAGTAGTGAATTTAGTGAAAAAGATTATTCATCTAAGATGGATAAAAGCATTCAATCTTTAAAGAAAGATATTTCAACTCTCAGAACTGGAAGAGCAAATACTAATATGCTTGATACAATAAAAGTAGATGTCTATGGACAATTAATGCCTATCGACCAAATTGCAACTGTAAGTGTTCCAGAGGCAAGATTGATATCCATCCAAGTATGGGACAAAACAAATACAACTCTTATTGAAAGCGCGATCCAAAAATCAGAATTAGGCATTAATCCACAAATTGACGGCCAAATAATAAGATTAAGAATCCCTGATTTAACAGAGGAGAGAAGAAAAGATTTAATAAAAGTATTAAAAAACATGGGAGAGAAAAGCAAAGTAGCTATTAGAAATATAAGACGTGAAGCTAATGAAGATTTAAAAGATAAACTTAAAAAAAAAATTTTATCGGAAGATGCAAATAAAAATTTTGAAAAAAACATTCAAAAATTAACAGACAAAAATATAGAGAATATTGAGAAAATTTTAGCAGAAAAAGAAAAAGAGATCATTCAAATATGAATAATCTCAACCATATTGCCTTTATAATGGATGGCAATGGTCGATGGGGCAAAAGAAGAAATAAAGGAAGAAATTTTGGTCATATAAAAGGATTAGAAACAGTAAAAGAAGTAGTAAAAAATTCAATTAAACTTAAAATTCCAATAATAACTTTTTTTGTATTTTCATCAGAAAACTGGAAAAGACCAAAGAAAGAAATCAATTTTTTATTTAAATTAATAAATAAATATTTTTCTTTAGAAATCAAAAATGTTATGGATCAAGGCATAAAATTAAATATTTTGGGTGAATTAAAAAGACTTCCAAAAAATCTTAGGCTAACCTTAAAAAAAAGCACAAACCTCACAAAAAATAATAAAAAAATAATTGTTAATTTAGCAATTAATTATGGCTCTAAAAACGAGATATTAAATACTTTAAAAAAAATAAAAAATAGAATTACAATGCTCAATTTTGAGAGAAATCTTTACTTTAAAAATATTCCGAATCCAGACATACTCATAAGAACTGGTGGACATACCAGATTAAGCAATTTTATGTTATGGCAATTAGCCTATGCAGAACTTTTTTTTATAAATAAATTATGGCCAGATTTTAAACTGAAAGATCTTACGAAAATAATTAAAAAATATAAAAATACTACAAGAAATTTTGGAGCAATATGATATCTTTAAATTTAAAAAAAAGGTTCTTTACATCTTTAATTCTTTTTTTAATCTTATTTTTAATTTTTAATTTTAAATTCTTTCTAATATATTTTTTATTAGTTTTTGGAATTTTCTCTGCAATTGAATTTTTTGATCTTATAAAAAAAATTACAAAAGATAAGATTTTACAATTTTTTCAAAATTTGATCTTTATTTTTTTCGTTGCAACTTTCATTTTTTTTATTGTATTTTTTTCCAGCATATACCAATTAAAAATAATCGTTTTTATTTTACTCTTTGGATGCATTGCTTCAGATATAGGAGGTTTGATAGTAGGTAAAATTTTCAAAGGTCCTAGGCTAACAAAAATTAGCCCAAATAAAACAATAGCAGGTGCGATTGGGTCAATATTTTTTACAATTATTATTGTAAATATTTTATTCTTTTATTTTTTTGGTGTTTTTAGTTTAAATCTTTTAGCCATAAGTATTTGTAACTCTATAGGTTGTCAGATAGGCGATATATTTTTTTCCTTCTTAAAAAGAAAAGCAAAAATTAAAGATACTGGGAATATTTTACCAGGACACGGGGGTATTTTAGATAGAGTGGATGGAATAATTTTAGGTATACCAATAGGTTTTATTTCATTAATTTTACTTTATTAATTGTATGAAAAAATTTATTTCTATTCTTGGATCTACAGGCTCAGTAGGAATTTCGACTCTCAAAATAATAGACAAGAAAAAAAAATCTTTCAAAATAAATTTACTTAGTGCTAACAGCAACTATAAAAAAATTTGTTATCAAATCAAAAAATACAAACCAGTTTTTTTTTTAATATTTAACAATAAAGTGTTTGAAAAAGTAAAAAAAAAATTTAGAAAAAATAAAGTAAAAATATTAGATAAACTTGATAAAAATGTTTCTTTTAAAAAAAATGATTTAACAATATCAGCTATACCAGGAATCGCTGGCTTAGAACCAACAATCTTTTTTATAAAAAAAAGTAAAAAAATTTTAATTGCCAATAAAGAGTCAATTATATGCGGATGGAACCTTATAAAAAATTTTTCGAATAAATATTCCACTAAAATAATTCCTGTTGACTCTGAACACTACTCAATAATGAAGTTGTTAGAAAACCACAAAATACAAGATGTAGATAAAATTTATATTACTGCTTCTGGCGGTCCTTTTTTAAATCATAGTTTAAAGCAATTAAAAAATATTTCTCCTGCGGATGCACTTAAACATCCCAAATGGAAAATGGGAAAAAAAATTACTGTTGACTCCGCTACTTTAATGAACAAAATATTTGAACTGATTGAAGCCCAAAAATTATTTTCTATCCCAGAGTCAAAAATAGATATTTTAATACACCCAAATTCACTTATTCATGCTATCGTTTACTTTAAAAACGGTCTGGCAAAATTTCTGTATCATGAAACTTCAATGATTATTCCCTTAGCCAATGCAATATTTGATGGAGATTTAGATATTAATGATTTTTACAAACACAAGAAATTGAAAAAAAACAATACAATAGAAAAATTGAAATTTAAAAAAGTAGATAAAAAAACTTTTCCTATTATAAAAATAAAAGACAAATTAAATAATCTTCCTTCTACCCCAATTATTGTGAATGCAGCAAATGAGGTGCTTGTAAGTGAATTTTTGAAAAAAAAAATGCCTTATTTGAACATATACAAACATATCTTTGGTATAATGAAGCATAGAAATTTTAAAAAATATGCTATAAAAAATCCAAAAAACATAAAACAAATCTTAGAAATTGACAATTGGGCTAAATCAGTAATTAAAGAACAAATATGAAAAATTTTTTTAAATTTATAACAAAATTAGTTTTAGTCTATTTTATATTTTTTAATTTAAACGCGGCTGTTATTAACGAAATTAAGATAGTGGGAAATGAACGAGTAAGCGCGGAAACCATCAAAGTCTATGGAGGAATTAGATTAAATGAAAATTTAGATGATAAAAAATTAAATGAAATATTAAATAATTTATATTCAACAGATTTTTTTGAAGACGTTAAGGTAAATGAAAATAACGGTATTTTAAATATTATTGTTAAAGAATATCCAGTAGTAAACCAATTAATCATTAATGGCGAACCAAGTTCAAGAATAAAAGAGGAAATAAAAAAACAAATTTTTACAAAAGCAAAAAGATCATTCATTAAATCCGCTATTTCTAATGACATTAATCTTCTAAAAAAACTATATTCCTCAATTGGATATAATTTTGCAAATATTAACATTAAAACTAAAGAGCTAGATGCATCTAACGTTGATGTTTTAATAGAGATAGATCGAGGTCAAATTACTAAAATTTCTTCAATAAATTTCACTGGAGATAAAAAAATAAGAGATAATCGTTTACGAAATGTAATTGCGAGTGAAAGAGATAGGTTCTATAAGTTTATATCTAGAAATACAAAGTTTAGTGAAAATCTATTAAATTTAGATTTAAGATTACTTGAAAATTATTATAAGTCATTGGGATACTACGACGTAGTAATAACTTCTAATTCAGCAGAACTTAATGAAAATAAAAATATAGATCTCATTTATTCTATTGAAGCTGGAAAAAGATATAGAATAAGTAAAATTTCTTCAAATGTAGATCAATCTTTTGACAAAGAGTTATTTTTACCGTTAAACGACGAATATAAAAAAGTTATTGGAGAATATTATTCACCATTTAAAGTTAAAAATCTTCTTGAGGAAATAGATTTATTAATTGAAAAAAATAGTTTGCAGTTTGTAGAACATAACGTCGAAGAAATAATCGAAGGAGATTTTATAGCGATTAAATTTAATATTTTTGAGGGTGAAAAAATATTAATTGAGAGAATAAATATTACTGGTAACAACGTTACAAGTGAAAATGTAATAAGAGGTGAACTCATCTTAGATGAAGGTGACCCATTTACAAAATTAAACCTAGAAAAATCCATATCTAAGATAAAATCAAGGAATCTTTTTAGAGATGTTAAATATGAGATAGCTAGCGGCTCTGCTCGTAATCTTAAGATTATTAATATTAATGTTGAAGAAAAACCTACAGGGGAAATTAGTGCTGGGGCTGGGATTGGTACGAATGGAGGTAGCTTTGCAATTAGTATAAGTGAAAATAATTGGCTTGGGGAGGGAAAAAAAGTCGATTTTTCTTTAGATGTAGATGCTGAGTCATTAGGTGGAACTTTAAACTTTACTAATCCAAATTATAATTTTTTAGGAAATTCATTAAATTATTTTGTTTCAAGTCAGACTAACGATAAGCCAGATCAAGGATATGAAAATACAATTATCTCATCGGGTATTAACACCTCTTTTGAGCAATATAAAAATATTTTTACAAATCTTGGCGTTAAAGCAACTTACGATGATTTAAGAACAGATAGTTCAGCTAGCAGCAGTTTAAGTAAACAGAGTGGGGAATTTACTGAATTTGCTGGTTCATATGGTTTTAAATACGATGGTAGAGATAGATCTTTTATGCCTACCAAGGGAGGAATTTTTGGATTTGATCAAACAATACCAATCGTTGCTGATAAAAATTATATTTCAAATACGCTTACATACAGTAAATATGGAGCTTTTTCGGAAAATATAATTGGTGCTGGTAAAATCTACCTTTCAACAATTAACGGACTTGATGATGATGACGTAAGATTAAGTAAAAGAAAAAATTTAAGTACCAGAAGGTTAAGAGGATTTGAAAAAAATAAAATTGGTCCAGTTGATGGATCTGACCATATTGGAGGTAATTATGCAGCAGCATTAAATTTTGAAGCAAATTTACCTAATTTACTCCCAGAAAATACAAAAACCGATATTACTGCGTTTTTAGACTTTGGAAATGTTTGGGGTGTGGATTATGATAGTACAATTGATGAAAGTAACGAAATTAGGTCATCTACTGGTGTTGCGGCTAGCTGGATGTCACCACTGGGCCCGATGACATTTGTGTTATCAACAAATTTATCTAAAGCAAACACTGACGAAACGGAAAGTTTTAATTTTAATTTAGGAACAACTTTTTAAAAGAGATATATGAGAAAAATAATTTTTTTATTTATAATAGTTTTCTTTTCAACTAATTTGAAAGCTGACTTACCTCATTTTATCGATTTTCAAAAAATTTTAAATGAGAGTATTGCTGGGAAAAAAGCTCAAAATGAGTTAAAAAATAGATTAGATCAAACTATAAAAAAATTAGACAAGACACAAAAGAGTTTACAAGATCAAGAAAAACAAATCATACAACAAAAAAAACTTATCTCAGTTGAGGAATATAAGAAAAAAGTTAATGAATTAAGAAAAAAAGTATCAGAACTTCAAAAAAATAGGGCGAGCTCATTACAAAAAATTTCAAAACAACGTGGAAAAGCTAAAACAGAACTACTAAAAAATTTAAATCCAGTTATTAAGGATTATATGCAATCAAAAGGAATACGAATGGTTGTAAATAAGAAAAACTTAATTTTAGCAGATGATAAATTAGATATTACTAATGATATAATGGCTCTACTTAATGAAAAGATTAAATCTGTTAAATTAGATTAAAATTTGATGAAATCGATTTTTTTTTTTAAAAAAAAAACACTTACATTAAAACAACTATTTCCCAAAAACAAAACTGATAAAAACTTTGTTATAGAAAATGTCAGATCACTTAACTTGGCTCAAAAAAACGATCTATCATTTCTTGATAAATCCAATTATGTTTCTCAAGCATTAAATACTAAAGCCGGGGCATGCATCACAACTGAAAATTTTAAAAAGTATGTAAACAAAAAAACAACTGTTATAGTCGTTAAAAATGTTTTGTATGATCTTGCATTGACACTTAAAAAAATATACTTGTCAGCTGACATTGATTATCCTGATTTATCCTTAAAAAAACCTAATATCAAAAAATATAAAACTGTTAAATTTGGTAATAATGTTTTAATTGGTAAAAATGTTAAAATAGGTAAAAATTCTGTAATTGGATCGAATTCAATAGTTGAGCACAGTGTTAAAATTGGAGAAAACTGTATTATAGGTTCAGGTGTTATATTAAAAAATTCTATTTTAGGAGACAGAGTAGTGATACAAGATAATTGCAAAATTGGTCTAAAAGGATTTGGTTTTATCCCCTTGAAAAATAAAAATATTAAGTTTCCACACATTGGTAGAGTTGTAATCTTTAACGATGTTGAAATTGGTTCTGGATGTACAATTGATAGAGGATCTATTGACGACACTATCATAGGTTCAAATAGTTATTTAGATAATCAAATACACATCGCTCATAATGTGAAGATCGGTAAAGATTGTATGATTGCTGGACAAGTTGGTTTTGCAGGAAGTTCAATTATAGGAAATAATGTATCAATAGGAGGCCAAGCTGGAATATCTGGTCACTTAAATATTGGAAAAAATGTAAAAATTGGTGGTGGTAGTGGAGTAGTAAAGGATATAGAGGATAATCAAGTTGTTATGGGATACCCTGCAGTTCCGTTAAAAGATTTTTTGAAGAATAATAAAAAAAATGAACGATAAAACAGAATTAAATAAAAGTGAAATCGAAAAATTATTACCTCATAGAGAGCCAATGCTATTAATTGATAAACTGATAAATATAAAGCATTTAAAATCTGCAACAGCAATAATGTATGTTAAAAAAAATGGATTTTATGTGCAAGGACATTTTCCAAGACAACCTGTTATGCCTGGCGTTTTAATTGTAGAAGCATTTGGTCAAGCAGCTGCAGCTTTAACAGCACATGGCATTGATCCCAAAGAATATGCAAATAAGTTGGTTTATTTAATGGGAGTTGATAAAGCAAGATTTAGGAATCCTGTAATTCCAGATTGTGAACTACATTTAGAAATAGAGGCTATTAGATCCCATGGAAGAGTTTGGAAGTATAAAGGAACCGCCAAGGTAAATGAAAAAAGAATGGCCGATGCTGAGTGGTCTGCAACAATAGTAGATAGAAAAGAATGATACATAATTCAAGTGTAATAGATAAAAATGCTAAAATTTCTAAGACAGTAAAAATTGGTCCGTTTTGTTATGTTGGACCTCAAGTAGAATTGTCTGATTATGTTGAATTAGTTTCCAACGTACATATAGAAGGTAATACAAAAATAGGAAAAGGAACAAAAATATTTCCATTTGCGAGTATTGGCACTCAACCTCAAGATCTAAAATTTAAAAATGAGAAAAATAGTTTAACAATAGGTGAGCAAAATATTATTCGAGAATATGTTACAATAAATCCAGGCACAGAGGGTGGCGGTTCTAAAACTGAAATCGGAAATAGTTGTCTATTCATGATTTCTTCTCACATAGCTCACGATTGTAAAATAGGAAACAATGTTATAATTGCAAATAATGTTCCTCTTGGAGGTCACGTTACAATTGAGGACTCTGTAGTA
>MDTG01103082.1_pt1 | contig 10725 bp, 11 predicted proteins | sample 811421 | NCBI WGS metagenome assembly MDTG01 (sample SAMN05326645, study PRJNA326480) | marine metagenome | isolation source: seawater | place: Pacific Ocean: South East | collected 2011
AATATACTTATTGTGGACAAAGAATCAAGCAAAAAAACACAATATATTGTGACAATTTCATTTTTTTACACAATATAGTGTATATAAGGTGTTTTTTTAATGTTAGCAATTAGTTAATAAATTGTGGATAATTATTGTTGGAGAAGCTATATGAAAAAATATTTATCAATAGATCAAGGCACTACAAGCTCAAGAGCAATCATTTTTGATTCAAGCTTAGCTTTAATAAGTGAAGCACAAAAAGAATATGATTTAGATTATCCAAACGATGGTTGGGTTGAATTAGATCCAAATGATGTCTTAGATACAGTTACAAGCTCTTTAAGAGACATTTTAAATGAGAAGCATCAAATAGAAGCTTGCGGCATTACTAATCAAAGAGAGACAACTATTGTATGGTCAAAAGAAACTGGTAAACCAATTTACCCGGCAATAGTTTGGCAAGATAGAAGAACTAATTCTTTATGTAATGATCTTAAAAAAGAAGGGCGTGAAAAAGATATCAAAGAAAGAACTGGGCTTTTGTTGGATCCATATTTCTCTGCAACAAAGATTAAATGGATTTTAGATAATGTTGAGGATGCAAGAGATAGGGCAGAAAAAGGTGAATTGTTATTTGGTACTATTGATTCTTACTTAATATATAAACTTACAAAAGAAAAAAATCATTTCACAGACGTTACAAATGCGTCAAGGACATTACTATTTAATATTAAATCAATGAAATGGGATGATGAGTTGCTTGAGTTATTTAATATACCTAAATCGATGATGCCTAAAGTATTAAGTTGTGATGATAATTTTGGTACCTTGTCAATAGATAGAAATAATATTCCTATTAGAGGGGTTATTGGAGACCAACAAGCTGCACTGGTTGGTCAAAATTGCTTTAAGAGCGGTGATATGAAATCAACATACGGAACAGGATGTTTTTTAATGGTTAATACTGAAGATAAGATTTATAAAATTCATGAAGGGCTTCTTACTACTGTTGCTTATAAGCTAGAAGGTAAAATTCATTATGCAATTGAAGGAAGTATCTACTCAAGTGGGAATATAATTAAATGGTTAAGAGATAAAATGAAATTCTTTCAAAGCTCTAAAGAAAGCGAAAAGTTTATAAATAAAGATGGTGATACTAATAATGTGCTTTTTTTACCAGGATTTAATGGACTCGGAGCTCCTTTTTGGGATTCAGATGTAAGAGGCGGGTTTTATGGAATAACCCAGGATACATCTATTAATGATATTGTAACGGCAGCTATTCAGGCCATTGCTTTTCAAACAAAAGAAATAACATCAATTTTAGAGAATTACAATATAGAAATTAGCAAGTTATTAGTCGACGGAGGCATGGTAAATAATAATAAATTTTGCCAGGTTCTATCTGATACTATAGATAAAGAAATTATTAAGCCATCAAATGTAGAATCTACTGCTATAGGTGCATGTAAGGTTGCTATGATTGCATCTGGTGAAGACCTATCAAATATAAAGAGTGATTCTAAGTCAATTTATAGACCAAATACAGATTTTATCGACACATATAAGAAAAATCACATTAAATGGAAAGAATATTTATCAAAAACTCTAAAAAATTAAGCAAGACTTATTTCTTTAGATCTAGATAGCAGATTAGACTCTTTTAATCTATGGGTTACGATAAGGCATGGCACATTCAAATCTTCAATTACTTTAATTAATAATTGCTCTGCTGAAGAAATATTTTTTTGATCAAGGTTTGAAAATGGTTCGTCAAGAAGTAACAACTGTGGCTTAATTAATAGAGCCCTCCCAATTGCAACTCTTTGTTGTTGTCCTCCAGATAATTCATATGGCATTTTTTTTATATGCTCTTCTAAATTAAGTGAGTGAATTACTTCATCATAAAAATTTAAATAGTCATCATGCATTGCATATTTAATATTTTTTTCAGCACTTATGTGAGGAAATAATGCAAAATCTTGAAAAACATAACCAATATTCCTCTTCTCAGGCTGTAAAAACAATAGTTCATTATTGAAAGTTTGGCCATTACAAATTATTGAGCCATAATCAGATTTTTTTAGCCCTGAAATTACATTCAAAAGAGTAGATTTTCCAATACCGCTAGCACCAGTAACAAAACCAATTTCATTTTTACTTATTGCAAAATTTAGGTCTTTTATTAAAAGATTCTCTTTGAATGAATAGGTTAAATTGTTAATTTCTAAGCTCATCTATAAAACTAATATAAGATAATTTTAAAGATAAAGCATGTATTTTGTTATCTAAATAAATTATCTACTTTTAATATATATTATTGAATTGAATATTAATTTATAGATAAATTATATATAAATACTAATTTATATAGACTTTGCGAAAGAAACACTTGTCAACAGAAAAATTTAAAGTTGAAAAAACAAAATTTATTTATCATATAACTTTATTAATTTTAATTCAAAATAATTGTAAGTTACTGATATTAGGTTATTTTAATTATTTTTGTATAAAATTTATACAACTTTATGAAAAAGCTTATTTAATAATGCTTATTATGATATAAATATAGTTATCCATAACTTTATCCACAGTTTCTGTGGATAAAATTTTAGACAAAAATGAAAAAAATTTTTTTAAAAAAATCATTACCTAAGAGTTGGTCTAAAGTATTGAAAAACCATAATAATTTGAAGAGTTTAGAAAGGCCAGAAGCGTTTATTAATATACAACTAAAGAAAAAAATAAATATTTTACCTAATTTGAAAAATGTATTTAAAGCATTTGAGTATTGCTCATTTGATAAAACAAATGTAGTAATATTTGGACAAGATCCTTACTTTCAATCAGGTGTTGCTAATGGTCTGGCCTTTTCAATAAATGCAAAAGAAAGAATTCCTCATTCTTTAAAAAATATATTAGATGAAGTCAAAAGTGACATTGGATCAGTTTCTAATATTGATGGTGATTTAAGTAATTGGGCAGGCCAAGGAGTTCTTCTATTAAATTCAGCTCTAACTGTTCAAGAAAATAAGCCAGGCTCGCATTCAAAGATTGGCTGGCAAGATTTTATTTATGATGTGATTGATAGTTTGAATAAAAAAAGTGCTATTGTTTTTATGTTATGGGGTAATGATGCAAAGAATTATTTAAATAAAATTAATAAAAATGATAACTTAGTTTTAACCTCATCTCACCCATCACCTTTATCAGCATATAAGGGATTTTTTGGATGTAGACATTTTTCTAAGTGCAATAATTATTTAATAGCAAACAATAAAATGCCTATTAAATGGTAGCATCTAATAGATATCTATAATTCCATCTAAATTTTTTAATTCAGACAACATCTCTCTTTTTATAATTCCATTTAATACATGAATATTATCTATTTCTATTATTTCACCCGTAACTTTTATATTTTCATATTTTTTAAATTCTTTTTTAGTAATAAATGTACAAAACTTTCTTCGGTCAATACCCAAGTACTTCATTCTTGCAACTATCTCTTGACCCCGATAACAACCCTTATCAAACGAAACTCTCAAATTATCATAATTTATTTCTAAGGGTCTATATTTCTCAATATCCTCAGATTCGAGATATAAATTGCCTAAAATTTTATTTGCAACAGCCCATTGAGCTTTATTTATAGTCTCTTTAAAATTCTTCATATTATTTTTAATTTCAATCGAAAGCTCACAGTAATTATTTGATAAAAATGGCTCTTTAGAACTACTTTTCTTAGAAATAACGCCGATTACATGTTCATCTATACCTTTAAAGGTTACTGAATAAAATTTAGAAAAAGGCAATAATTCATTTATTACAATATCTTTAAATGTATCATTAAGTGCAAATATATATTTTTTATCTTTTTTTATAATTATAAAATCAGCTACTATCTGGCCTTTATGGTTACATATTGATGAAAGTTGTGAACAATTGTCCGATAAAGAAGATATATCAGAAGTTACTTGTCCTTGCAGAAATTCTTCAACCTTAGACAAACCACCTTGGACTTCTAACAATACCCAGTCACCAAGTTTAATAGAACCAAATCGTATTAATTTATTATGAATATCTTTTTTCAAGTAAAATTAGTTTTAATAAAACTTTATTTTAACCAATGAAAGCAGAAATAAATAGATTACAGTGGAAATGTAGAAGAGGAATGAGAGAAATTGATCTTTTATTAAGAGAATTTTCTGCAATCGCTATAGATCAATTAGATGAAAAGGGTATTTTAACTTTTGATGAAGTATTAAATTATGATGACCAAACTTTATTTGATTTTATATTTAAAAACGAGTCTCTGGGTAATACTGAGCATGAAAACTTTATTAATAAACATTTAAAAAAATTTACTAAGCAAGGAAACTTTTAGATTAATTTTTTGTCAGAAAGTATAGGAAACATAATTATATGAAAAAAAATTCAAATGATGGTGATTCCATATTAATTGAGAAGGTAAAACAAGGTAATGAAGGAGCTTTTAATTTTTTAATGAATAAATATTATCCAAGAGTTTATGCATCACTGTTTTCTTTTACAAAATCAAAAGAAGACTCTGAGGATTTAGCTCAACAAACATTTGTAAAAGTTTGGCAACAAATTAATTCATTTAGAGGAGAAAGTGCTTTTTTTACTTGGATTTATAGAATCGCCATTAACTTAGCAAAAAATTATGTTGCAAGTTCTGGATATAAAAAACAAAGAGCAAATACTTCAATGGATATGTTAGAAATTGATATTAGCTCAAAAGAAAATATAGAATCAATGTTAATTCATGACCAAGCCATTGAAGAGGTCAAAAATTTTATTAATACTCTCCCTGAATCTTTAAAGACAGCGTACACCTTAAGAGAGGTGGAGGGCAAAAGCTATGATGAAATAAGCATCATTACTGAAACACCTATAGGCACCGTAAGATCTAGGATATTTAGAGCAAGAGAAACAATAGTAGAATATATAAAAAAGGACTTATTAAGTAATGAGTGATATAAAAGAAAAAATTTCTGCACTTTATGATGGCGAATTAAATTCTAATGAGATTGATAGCTTAATAGAAACCATTAATAAAGACCCAAAACTTCAGGAAAACTTATCATTATATGGTTTAGCTAGTTTTGCATTAAATAAAGATAAAAACACTATAGTTTCAATAGATTCAAATGTTAAGAAAGACAAATCTATTTTTTCAAACTTGTGGTTCTCAAATGGTTTAACTGCAGCAGCCTCAATTTTATTGACGTTCTTTATAGTTAATAATGTTGATATATCCAGAATGAGTATTAGTATTGACTCTACCAACCAAATAGCTTCAGCCGTCAACAGCAAAGAAGCAAAAGATATAGCTCAAAGATCCGAAGAATATTTAATAGACCACATATTAAATGTTATTAATGACCCAAATTATATGAATTCACAAGAGTCAATAGATTTAAGAAATGTTGGTTTTAGGCATAATGCAGTTGGGAGCTATGGATATTCAAACGGAAGTGAAAATTTTAAATTACGTGTTGAAAAAAAGAACTTAGGCATTAAAAAAGTTAGATACTGGAAACATGGAAAGAAAATGATATATGTTGTTCCTTTATCTGATGGAAGAGTAGTTACTTTATATGGTAATATCTCAGCTTCATCTGCTAAAACTATCGCAGAATCATTAACTGAATAAATTAAATATGATCAAGATTTTTATAAAGAAAATATTTTTATTATTACTGACTTCATCATCAATTCTTTTACATTCGGCATTGCCAGATAACATAGCTGAATTGGTTGATGAATCTGCACCTGCTGTAGTAAATATAACTGCAAAGAAAGAGGTTTCTCAGAGATCTTCATATGGTTATGGTGGCATACCTGATGAAATGTTAGAAAGGTTTGGTATACCCAGAGAATTTAGAGAAATGCCACAACAAAAAAGAGAAGCAATTTCATATGGATCAGGCTTTATTTTAAAAGATAACTTCATTATGACTAATTTTCATGTTGTTGAAGATTCAACAGATGTCACTGTTTCACTTTCAGATAGAAGAGAGTTCACTGCAGAAGTTATTGGCGTTGACCCATTATCAGATCTTGCGGTCTTAGAAGTAAAGGGTAAGAATTTACCTTCGGTTGAAGTAGGAAACAGTGATGATTTAAAAGTAGGGGATTGGGTAATAGCAATAGGTTCACCATTTAGTTTTGATTTTTCAGTAACTGCAGGAATTGTAAGCGCTAAGGGAAGAAGCATTCAGAACAACAATATTGGAAACTACGTACCTTTTTTACAAACTGATGTAGCTATCAACCCTGGTAATTCTGGTGGCCCATTATTTAATTTAGATGGAGAAGTGGTTGGTATAAATTCACAAATTTATTCAAGAAGTGGTGGTTACCAAGGTTTAGCATTTGCCATACCAATAAATGTAGCTATTGATGTAGCAGATCAAATAATAACTAATGGAGAAGTAGCGAGAGGCTATCTTGGAGTGAGAATGAGCGAGGTCGATAGTGATCTTGCAGATGCGCTTGGGATGAATAAGCCATATGGCGCATTAATAAATGACGTTGAAGAAGGCGAATCTGCAGATAAGGCTGGTCTTGTTCCTGGAGATGTTATTATTGAGTTTGATGATAAAGAAATTAAATTTAGCTCAGATCTTCCTCACGTTGTGGGACAAATCAAACCAGAAACAAAAGCATTAGCGAAAATTATTAGAGATGGTGAAGAAATTACGGTTGAATTTATTCTAGGTGAGTTACCAGTTAATAAGGAATCATTCATCCCAGCCAAGACTCAGTCATCTTCAGACCCTATAGGTCTGAAAGTAGCTGACATTGATAGGGATAATCCGTCTATGGCAAATATGCCAGAAGGAGTAATTATTTCAAGAGTAAATCCTAATTCTCCAGCTTCTGGGAAGGTAAATAGGGGTGATGTAATTACTATGATTCAATATAAAGGTAAAAAGTATGAAGTTATCGATGTTAATTCATTTAATGATGCATTAGATAATTTTACAACTGGAAATAAAATAGCTATTCACCTTATTAGAGGCGGAAATAGATTAATTCGCTCTATAACTCTTAATTAACATTCATAAGAATTTACTTATTTACTCGCTTTGCTTGTAAAATAGCTGCAAATTATGAAGAACATTAGGAATTTTTCAGTTATAGCCCATATTGACCATGGTAAATCAACTTTATCAGATAGATTAATAGAGTTCTGTGGAGGCCTATCATCTAGAGAAATGGCTGATCAAATCCTTGATTCTATGGATATAGAAAGAGAAAGAGGAATTACTATCAAAGCCCAAGCAGTATCACTAAAATATAGAAAGGGTGACGAAGATTATTTATTAAACTTTATTGATACTCCTGGCCATGTTGATTTTTCGTATGAGGTTTCAAGATCTTTATCTGCCTGTGAGGGAGCTCTTTTAGTTGTTGATGGCTCTCAGGGCGTAGAAGCACAAACTTTAGCAAATTGTTATACCGCAGTCGAAGAAGGATTGGAGGTTGTTCCAGTTATAAATAAAATTGATTTACCTCAAGCAGAGCCAGATAGAGTTAAGCTGGAAATAGAAGAAATGGTAGGAATTAATGCATCCACAGCTCCCTTAGTAAGTGCAAAAACTGGTGATGGTATTGAAATTTTATTGGATACACTTGTATCAGAAATTCCCTCTCCAGAAGGAGATATCAATTCAGGACTTCAAGCTTTAATAATTGATTCATGGTTTGATTCTTATCTTGGAGTAGTTTCTTTAATAAGAATAAAAAATGGTGCTATAAAAATTGGACAAAAGTTTAAAATTCATTCAACGGGACAAACACATTTAGTAGATGACATTGGCATTTTCTCTCCGAAGAAAGTTTCTAAAAAACAATTATCTGCAGGAGAGGTTGGTTATTTAGTTGCAGGTATAAAAGATATCGCAGGTGCGCCAGTTGGCGATACAGTAATTGAGACTAAAGATATAAAGACTAAAGCTTTAGCAGGTTTCAAGAAAGTCAATCCCAAGGTGTTTGCATCCATCTTTACATTGAACTCAGATGATTATGAAAAATTTAGAGATGCATTATCAAAATTAGTTCTTAATGACTCATCTTTAATATATGAACCTGAGGTATCTGATGCATTAGGTTTTGGATTTAGATGTGGTTTCTTAGGAACACTTCATATGGAAGTTGTCCGTGAAAGACTAGAAAGAGAATATGACTTAGACTTAATTTCAACTGCACCTTCTGTTGAATATGAGGTTTTAAAGACAAATGGAGAAATACTAAAGTGTGATAATCCTTCTCAATTACCTGTTACAAATGAGATTGATGAAATAAGAGAACCCATTGTAAGTACCACAGTTATAACTCCTAATGAATATGTAGGTAATATAATAACTATTTGTACCTCAAAAAGAGGCATTCAGAAAGATATGAAATATTTTGGTAATCAAGTATCAATTGTATTTGAAATGCCTCTTTCTTCAGTAATTATAGATTTTTTTGATCAAATAAAATCGTCAACTAAAGGGTTTGCATCAATAGAGTATTCACTTATTGGATTTCAAAAATCAGACTTAACTAAGATAGATGTTTTGATAAATAATCAAAAAATCGATGCGCTATCAATGATTGTACATAAGTCATTTTCTTCTTCCAAAGCGAGAGAAATTGCCAAAAACCTTCAAAAATTAATTCCGAGACAGATGTTTGATGTTCCAATTCAGGTAGCTCTTGGTGCTAAAATTATCTCTAGAGAAACAGTTAAAGCTTATAGAAAAAATGTAACAGCAAAACTTTATGGTGGTGATGTAACAAGAAAGATGAAATTACTTGAAAAACAAAAACAAGGAAAGAAGAAAATGAAACAAATTGGAAAGGTTTCAATTCCACAAGATGCCTTTTTAAATTATTTTAGTTCGGATGGATAATATGATTACTGATCCATTATTTATTCTTGGTATTAGTGGTATGACTATCTGTCTTGTAAGTTGGATTAGATTTAATCTCAAAGAAGGAAAAGTTGAACCATTGGTTGTTAAATATATATCCACCATCAGCCTAATATCAGGAATTGCATTACTATTGAGTATATTTCTTAATTCTGGTGATTTAGGTGTTGTTTTACTAGCAGGTTCAATAATCGCATTGATTGTTATGATTACAGGTTATTACTTTAAGAATATCGAAATAATTACAACTGCAAGAGGCTACTTTATTCCATTACTAGCCATTTTCATTTTACGGACATTTCTTTATGAGCCTTATCAGATACCATCAGGGTCAATGGAGCCACAATTGAAAAAAGGCGATTTTTTATTAGTAAATAAGTATGCGTATGGTTTAAAAGTTAATAGAATAGGCATCCCTAATATCTTAAAGACTGATCCACAGTATGGTGATGTAGTAGTTCTAATTCCTCCGCATAATCCAATTCCATACATAAAGCGTTTAATAGGAAAACCTGGGGATACTATAAGAATAATAAATAAACAGATATATGTTAATGGAGTTGCCTTGGAAAAAATGCTTATCAAGTCTGAAGAAATAGTTATTCAAGAAAGATATACTCGAAAAGCTAACTTATACACTGAAAAAAACTTTTCTAAGGAATATATTATTAGAAATATCAGAGGAATTAATGTTAAAAATCCTCAAGAGTGGATTGTTCCGAAAGGTCATTACTTTGTTATGGGAGATAATCGAGATAATTCAAATGATAGCACTAAATGGGATTTTGCTTTCGTTCCTCGAGAAAACTTCTTTGGAAGAGCGGATATACTTTGGATGACTTGGGAATGCTGGACTTGCTTACCGTCATTTAAAAAAGCAGGAAAGATTAATTAATGTCCTTGATTGACCTTCAGAAAGAGCTCCAATATAAATTTAATAATATTGAATTGCTTGAACTTGCTCTAATACATAAAAGCTCAAATAATTCCTTAAATAACGAAAGACTAGAGTTTCTTGGAGATGCAATCCTTAATTCAGTTATTTCAATGTACCTTTTTAAAAGATTTCCCAATGAAAAAGAAGGATTGCTTACAAGAATGCGCTCTCATCTTGTGAAAGGAGAAACATTAACAAATAAAGCAAATGAAATAGGATTAATAAATTTTATAAAATTATCAAAAGGCACAGCAAATCTATCTGAAAATAGAAAACATTCAATACTTGAAGGTTCAATCGAATCAATAATTGGAGCAGTTTTTCTTGATGGCTCATGGGAAATAGTAAATGATTTAATTATAAGTTTGTTTAATAAAGAGCTATCAGCAATAGAATCAAATCAAGAATTTAGAGATTCAAAGACAGAACTACAAGAATTATTGCAATCTAAAAAATCTAACTTGCCAAAGTATGTTACTAAAGAGTCATCGGATGGATTTGAAAGCTCTATAAAGTTAGATGGTAAATCCTATGAAGCTTATGGAAATTCTAAAAGACAAGCTGAAGCTGCTGTAGCAAAAGTAGCTTTAGATAATATGAAATCTAATAATGCATAAAGAATATTGTGGATATATTTCTATAATCGGCAAACCTAATGTAGGCAAATCAACAATAATTAATTCAATACTTGAAAAAAAAGTATCAATTACCTCTAGAAAATCTCAGACCACTAGAAATAATATTCTTGGAATCAAAACTGTTGACAATAAACAAATGATTTTTATTGATACCCCAGGCATGCATGTTAAGTCAAAAAAAACAATGAATAAGATTTTAAACAAATCAGCTCAAAGC
>MDTG01287983.1_pt1 | contig 10725 bp, 3 predicted proteins | sample 811421 | NCBI WGS metagenome assembly MDTG01 (sample SAMN05326645, study PRJNA326480) | marine metagenome | isolation source: seawater | place: Pacific Ocean: South East | collected 2011
AACAGGTGGTGTTATGTCATGGGTGACACCTGCTAGTGGAGGTGGTGGTGCTAATGTAACTATTAGTGATACTATTCCTGCTGGTACTCCTACTGCTGGTGATCTTTGGTGGGAGAGTGATAAGGGTCGCCTTAAAGTTTACTACACAGATACTAATAGTTCTCAATGGGTTGATGTTAATCCACCACTCAAACCATCACTATCATCTGATGCTCCTGTAACTGCTAGTTCTGCTGGTACTGTTGGTGATATCAGATACGATTCTAGTTATGTGTACATCTGCATCGCTACTGATACATGGAAGAGAGCAGCAATTGCGACATGGTAATTCTAAATACTACGGAAGGAGCATCTTAAGAAATGGCAATTAATTTTCCTGCAACGGCAGGACAACCAACTAACGGTTCATATACTTACACGGTAGCAGGTATTACTTACTCGTGGGATGGGTCATCATGGACAGCAGCAGGTGCTGGTGCTAGTGCTACAGATACAACTTTGTTTAGTGTAACCACTAACTCTGCTGGAACACCTGCCCTTTCTTATAACAATACTAACGGTGTTTTTAGTTACACTCCTCCTGACTTATCAACTTATCTCACAGCAGAAACAGATACTCTTGACACTGTAACTGGTAGAGGTGCCACTACAACAAATAATATTGAAGTAGCAAAAATTCATGCAAACGGAGCTCTTGCCACAGGATCAGTTGCAGGTACGCCTAGCACAGGAAAATATGTATCCGTAGAGTCTGCTGGAAGTGGTATTTATCATCAGATGGTGTTGAAGTCTGTTAGTGGTGGTGGTAGCCTTGACATGTTGACAATCGAACCAAATGGAGCGACACCAACAATAACCACAACTTACAAATTTACTTGTGGTGAATTACTAGCTGGTGCTACGAATGTTACATCTCTCACTGCTGGTGGTCTTACCTACCCAACATCCAACGGGTCTAGTGGTGATGTTCTTACTTCGGATGGTGCAGGAAATGTTACATGGCAAGCAGCATCTGGATTACAAACAAGAAAAACAGTAGCAGTATCACAATCCATTGCAAACAATGGAGTAGCTAATGTTTCATTATCAACTGCTAAAACAATGGCATTGATGAAGATCGAAACATCACATGCTGCATGGGTAACTTTATATTCCAGTACCACTGCTAGAACTGCTGATGCTGGTAGAGCAGAAACTACTGATCCTACACCTGGTTCTGGTGTTCTTGCTGAGGTAATCACAGCTGGTCAAGCAGTACAATTAATCACTCCTGCTAGTGTTTGTTTTAATGAATCAGGAGCAGCCACAACTTACGCTAAAATTGTAAACAAGAGTGGATCTACAGCAAACGTTCAAGTAACTCTTACCTATCTGCAACTAGAGGTTTAATATGGAAGATAAGATCTACATCGTAACGCTCCATAAGCATGAAGATTTGGAGCAGTTTTACAATGAGATGGAATCTAACAATTTTCATCTAGTAATGAAGCGTCCTATGAGTAGGAATACTCATTACAAGATGACTGACGAACAAGCAGAAGAATTGCGTCAAGATCCTAGAGTATGGGACGTACAAAAAACACTAGAGGAAAGTGGTATTACTCTTGAGAGAGATATTGTTAACTATACTCCATACGTCGTTTCACCTTTTGGTGGTTTTAATAAAAATTCTGCTTCGTCGATTCAACCAGACGATACTAACTGGGGACTGTGGCATTGTGCAGAGGACTCACCATCTATTAAAGGTATATGGGGTAACCCTGTTGGATTTGGTAACTATGGTGGTGTATCAGCAAATATTTTTAATGATGGTAAAGGTGTTGATGTAATCATCTGTGATGATCCAGTGTCAACTGATTGTGATGAGTGGATCAGTCCTACCACAGGTCAGACAAGATTCATACAGTATGATTGGTACACACAATTGAATAGTCTTGTAACATCAATTGATGATGATGGTCAAACAACACCTACTGCACCATATGCAAATTATTTTCAAAATAGTGCTAACACTGAGTATCATGGAACTCATGTCGCTGGAACAGTAGCAGGGCAATTCTATGGATGGGCGAGAGAGGCAAACATTTACAGTATGCAAGTCCTATCTAATACTTCTAACACAGGAACACCAGTACCTTCACTATTAATTTTTGATTACATAAGAGCTTTTCATAGAAGTAAGACAGTAAATCCAGACACTGGAATTAAGAATCCTACTGTTGTAAACAATAGTTGGTCTACTAATTACAATCTCGCTTCTCTATTAGAGAAAACTTCATTAAGTCTTTCAGATATTGTTGGAGTAAATTATAGAGGAGTAAATTATAACAGTAGTAATCCTAATCCTTCTGGGTGGGATTGGGCAGGACTAGAAAGAGATTTTGGTTTTGCTCCTAATAAAACGAAACTCAATGCCAATAATACATCAATCAATGCTGATGTTGAGGATGCTATTGCTGAAGGTATTGTTATCGTTGCAGCAGCTGGTAATAATAATTTTCATTGTGTTGCTGATGGTAATGTTGATTACTACAATACAGTAAACATATCAGGATTAGGATCACTTTATTATAATAGAGGATCATCACCATCTAATTCTGGTAATACAATTTGTGTTGGATCACTTAGTAGTCATGGAAATTATCATAGATCTACTTTCACTAACTTCGGTCCTTTAATTGATATCTTTGCACCAGGTGATAATATTATCTCTGCATTTAGTAGTGCTGGTTTTGCTGATACTAAGTATGGTGGAGCACCAAACTATTACTATTCCATCTCAGGAACTAGCATGGCATCACCACAAGTAGCAGGTGTACTGGCATGTTTAGCTACTGGTCAAGAGAGATTTACACAAGGATTTGCCAAAAAATATTTGAAAGAGACTAGTGTCTATGGTGACATGGATTTTGATGTTAATACTGGAGGATCATCTACTCCTACAACATTTAATGTAACTGTGACAACGCCAGGTTTTAACTATGAAGCATCGTCTGGAACTGATAGACTAGGATCTGTGAGTGGAATAGGTTTTGTGGTAACTTTATATGTTGGAGACACAATTAATTTCAACTTATCAAACGTTGCTGGCAACCACCCATTCTATATTAGAGAATCAAATGGAACTACAAACGTAAGTACACCAGCTGCTACTGGTCAAGGTTCTACTGGTAATGGAACAGTATCATGGACACCAAATACAGCAGGATCATACAGATACATATGTGGTGCTCATCCTGGTATGGTAGGAGTTATTACTGTACAAAATGCACCTTCTATTAATGGAACATTTGCTGACAATACATGTAGTCAGGGTAGTCCAAACGTAAATTTAAAAGCTAAAAATCCCAGAGAAGGTGTGACAGGGATGATTTCTACCCAAGTTACTGAGAGAACTAATGGTCTTACGTTTCCTAGAGTTTCAACATTTCATAGACCACAACCTAAAGGATTATCTAAGACACTTACCTTAAATGTTACTAATAGTGGTGGTTCAAGTTATATCTTTAATGGTGCTGATAGATTGACGACTCATGTTGATGCACAAGATCCAATAATCAATATAAATTATGGAGATACTTTAGTATTTGCGTTTAATATTTCTGGAACTCATCCATTCTGGATTAAAACAACACCTAGCTCAGGAGGGTCTAATGCAGTCACCACTGGGACAATTACTAATAATGGACAACAAACATTGAACCTAACTTGGGATACTAATGGTGTGACGCTAGGAACATACTATTATGTTTGTTCAATACACTGGAATAGTATGCAAGGACAGATCATTATTACTTAAGACATAAATAAACCTGAGCACTAGTATCCATTGAGAAGTTAAATGGCTGATCGTTTTCCGTTAATTGTTAACTCTGTATCAAAGAAAATTGAAGAACTGGTATCAGGTGACAATTTAGACCTGTCTGGCAATGGTATTATTGTCAATGGAGATACTGGTTCGGGTAAATATCTTTCCAGTGATGGAACGGTTGTCTTCTGGGATAATCCTGGTGATGTTTATCTTACTCAGACACAGACTTTAACTAATAAAACACTTGAGCAAACCATTCTTGATGGATCTGTTAACTCGTTATCTAATATTCCAAACAGTGCTTTATCAAACTCAAGTATCAGTATTAACGGAACACCTATTGCTCTCGGTGGATCTGTAGTAACTCCTGATAACAATACTACCTATTCAATAGGTGCTGCTGATGGACAGAGTGCTAGTCAAAAAAATATAGTATTAACTGATAGTGGTGCTGCTACTACTAGTGTTGTTCTTGGAGTTAGTTCTCCATCATCACTTCCAGCTGGTTCAAATGCCTTAACATTGTTCGTAGATAGAACTGGAGATAATATTACTCTTTCTGGACATGTTGTTGACAATGATACAGTAACAACCCTTCAATCATTTACTGGTGGTACTGCACAGTCTGGTGCAATGATCATCAAAGGTTCTGGTGGAGCAACTATTAGTCAAGATGCTGCCAGCAAGACGATTAATATTGATACTAGAAATGATGATACAGTTACAACACTTAAAACGACTGGTGTTGCTGCACAATCAGGAAACTTTACATTCTTAGAAGGAACTACGGTCACATTAAATCAATCAACTGATGGAAATGGTGACCCCACAATCGAAATTAATTCAACTGATACAATTACCAGATTAAAAGGTGGAGCAACTGGTGCATTTGTTTCTGGTGATGTAACTATTTCAGGTGGATCTGCTCTTGGAGGAAACGTAGCAGTATCTCAGACTGGAAATACTATTGAGATTGATAGTACTGATACTGATACCATTACTCAAATTGCCTCTGGTGTTCAATCAATGGCATCAGGTAATTTTAGATTCAAGCAAGCAGGTGCTACAACTATTACTCAAACCACTCTGCAGAATGGTGAAATTGAAATTGAGATTGAATCTTTAAACACTGACTCTGGTGCATCTTTTGGTGCTGGAACTGGTCTTACTTTTAATAATAATCAATTCTCCATCAAGAACTCTAATAACTTAATTGATAATAGAATTCCTGTTTGGGACAACGCTAATGGTCAGTTTGCAAATGGTAGTATCACTGATGACGGAAGTTCCGTAACAGTTGATGGTGATTTAATTGTTAAAGGTAATCAAACAATTTTAGAAACCTCAACTTTGGTTGTGGAAGATAATGCTATTGAACTTAGAAAAGGTAATAACCTTACTGGTGCTGATGGAGGTGTTCAGGTTAATAGAACCACTGATTCAACAGGTGCAGTTCTAAGTTTCAATAGAATTGAGTGGTATGAACCTGGCACATACTGGAGATCTTATGATGGATCAGTTGCCAAGAGATTTGTAACAGAGGATGATACACAGACTCTTACTAATAAGACTCTAACATCTCCAATCATGACCAACCCAACTCTGGGTGGTGCTACAGCAACGACTTATAATGGATTAGCAATCGCTGCTACATCTGCCTCTACTTTAGACATGGCAGATCTGAAAACATTGACTATTAATAGTTCTGTCACATTCAATGCTGCTGATGCTGGTGGAGCAGTTAACGTAAACTTTGATAATGGTGGTGGTTCTGGTGCTAAAGTTGCATACAGTACATATCATTTAGGACAGTTTGCTCTAACATCATCGACTCAGTTGTCTGGTAAGATTCAAGATAAGTCTGGATCTGGTAAGTTGATGTTTGATACCAACCCAGTTATTGTTGACAGTATTCTTACCTCAAGTAATGCATTTGATCTTATCAATACATCTGCATTAGATATTGATTTTGGTGGAGACGCTACAATAATTAAAATTGGTGCATCTACGGGAACTACTGAGATTAATCATGCTCTAGATGTTGCTCTTGATACTACATTAGGAGCTGCTTCTACTGCACAACTACAAGTAAATGCTTCTGCTAACTTTGATAATCATGATATTACAATTCGTGGAACCGATGCTGTTCCCATCACAGTTGGTAGAGGTGGTAGTGCAGTTTCTACAAACACAGCTTTTGGATACTCTGTTCTTGGTGGTAACCAGTCAGGATCCCAGAATACTGCAATAGGCTATCAAACTCTTCTCGGTAATAATGCGGGTGCTGCCAATACTGGACTGGGATATAGAGCGTTACGAGATAATGATGGCGGAAATAACAACATTGGTATTGGTAAGGATGCTCTTCTTATTAACACTTCAGGATCTGGAAATATCGCGATTGGTGTTAGTACTTTAGAAAATAATCCTGGCAGTGGATACAACGTTTGTATTGGACACTTTGCTGGACATGCAGCAACAGGTATTGGTAATGTTATTATCGGACCTGCATCTACGGAAGACTCTCTCAGTACAACTTATGTTCCACCAAATGCTTCTGGAGATAGACAACTTGTTATTGGATCTGGAACTGGAGCATGGATTAGAGGAGATTCTAACTTTAATGTAACAACTCCAAATGATTTAACAGTTGATGGTGATGCAAGAATTTTAGGTGACCTTCGTGTTGATGGATCTGTTGTTAACATTAACAGTACAACACTTACTATTGATGATAAAAATATTGAACTAGCAGCAGTTGTAAACTTGACTATTACTGCTACGGTTAACAATGGTAACACTACTATCAGTGACATTAATCCTATCAGTGGTATTATTGAAGGTATGCAAATTAGTTCAGCAGGAGGTGCTGTACCTGCAGGAACTACTATTGTATCTCTAAACCCTGCAACTAAAACTGCTGTATTATCAAACGCTGTTTCTTCTTCTAACGCTCAGGAGACATTCGTTGTTAGTGGTCCTACTGATACTGCAGCTGATGGTGGTGGTCTTATACTAAAAGGAACTCCAGTATCTCTTGGTGGTGTAGGAGATAAATCATTCCTCTATGATCATAGTAGAACTAAAAAATATTTTGTATCAACTGAGAATTTAGAACTTGCTAACGGAAAAGAATTTGCAATTGGAAACCAATTAGTATTAAGTGGAACAACTCTTGGTGATGGTGTTGTCAACTCTTCATTAACATCTGTTGGTGTTCTCGTAGGTGCTACTGGTCAACCTGCACTTGAGACTGATGGTGCTGCTGTTCTTGGTGGTCGTGTTATTGAAAAAGTATTCAGTAACATGACAACAGGATTCTCATTGAGTTCTAATACTTTAACTGTTGTGAGTGCTGCTGCAAATACTATTTGTGGTGAAACTACTACTGCAAACCAAGCAATTAATGTTTGGGCGTTTAATACAGCAGATCCAGATGGAACTACACTTGCTAATGGACAATCTTTAACCCTCACATTAATCATTGACTCCAGCACAGCGTCTACATATGGTGACGACTGTACTGTTGACGGAAATAATATTCCAACTGGTGTTAGATGGTCTGGTGGTTCTCCACCTATCGCTACATCAAATACTGACATCCTTACATTCTTAATTGTAAAAGATGCTGCTGGTGTCACTAGAGTATACGGTCAAGGAAACACAGACTTTAGTTAAGAGGAGACACACATGCCTGTAAGTTTTAGTAGTCCTCCTCGGAATCTATTTTTATTAGGTTCTTCTGGAGCAGATGTAGTACGAAATTTTTTCCACGAGATTGATAAATCTAGTGGTACTGATGACGTTTATATTCCAGATGAAATAAGATACGATTATAATAATGATAGATACAATCTTGCTGGTACAGCACAAGATAGTAACTCTAAAGAATTTGGATGGTTAGAAAGAAGAAATTACGATCCAGATTTAACCAACATTCCTTCAGTGCCAACCTCAACAGAGGACTGGAATGTTAGAATTGAATCAACATTATCCAATATTGATACAACTCTTCGTGCAATGGAGAGTTATGGTAACGACTTAGTAGTTGTTGGTAAAACTGGACAAGTTCCATGGATTGCAAAATATACTAACAATGGTTCAATTGATTGGCAATCAACTACCAATTCAGCCAACGTAGAATATACGGGTGTATGTTCTGATGGAACAAATTATTATGCATGTGGTAACACACCTGACACTGGTTCAAATGTTACAAACAATCAGGCAATAGCATTTGTAGAAAAGTTTGATAGTAATGGTAATCCCAGTTGGGGTAAGTCAGCAACTATGTTGGGTAGAGATGTTGTCTTAGAAAAGATCTCTGCTAATAGTAGAGGTGAAGTAATTGCTGTTGGATATCTAGAAGATGATACTGCAGACAAAGGTTACATTGTTAAAATTGATACATTTACAGGTAAAATTTTATGGGACAGAACTTTAGAGAGAAATATATCTGGTAGTGGTGGAAGTCAGAGTAATGATGGTATCTCTGCTGCAAATGTAAGATGTACTGCTACTTACATTGATGGTAATGATTTCATTTATGTTGTGGGCAGCATTAATGGTGTTAACCCTGTTAACAATGGTGTAGGAGAATTTGTAGTTAAGTATAGTCCTGAAGGAAATATTTTATGGCAACGTGAAAATAATACGGATCACTATACAAATCTTGATGGTGCTCCTAATATGATCCCATTCGATGTCAAATCAGATACTGATACACAACAGACTGTGGTTCTATCTGTACAGGATCAAGGATCTTTTGCTCTTAATAATTCTGATATTTTTATATCAAAATATTCTAAAGATGGTAGTCTAGTTTTTAGAAGAAAGATTAGTAAAGGTAATAATAATTTAGGTGCTGCTAGTTTAGATGCTGACCCATCATTTTACTATGTTCTGTTTAGAGATCAGCAGGTTGTTCCTCTCTCAGGAACTCCAGATAGATATTTCTTTGGTAAAGTAAGTACATCTGGTAATGGTTTAGGTAACTTTCAATATGATGATGGAGGTTCCACTCCTGTTGATTATACGATTGTTACAAATGCAGAAAGTAAAATTGGAAGATTGTCTGATGGTTCTGTTAGAAATGACAGCAGCGATTTCATCACGTATCCTTTCTCTGCTAACAAACTTGTCTTTGATGATTTCGCTACTCATGTCTCTAATAAGAAGAGACAGATGGACAGTGCTGATAGCTTTGAGTATAGTGGTAGTCCTGCTATTAGACCTGCTGACTTCCAAGAACTGAACCTGTTGGGTAATGTTTATTCTGGTAGTGGCGACTGGTTGGATCAATCTGGTAAAGGTAATAATGGTGAAATAGATGGTGCCACTTACAACTCTGGTGGATACTGGAACTTTGGTACTGGAGATGAAATTGATTTTGGAACTCAAGCATCAATCATTACATCGGGATCATGTACAGTAGAAGCATGGGCTTGGCGTGATGCTAAAACTGCTGAGAATGGATTGTTTAATATTGAAGATGACAACCAAGGTGTTATCTTACTAAGTGCTGGAGGCAACTATAGTGGTGGTGTGGACTACAGATTTTTAGTTAGAAAAGGAGTTTGCTGTGCAGTCCAAGCAAATGTACAAGGATCTCTAGGACACGGACTAAATGAGTGGCATCATTATGTTGGAACATATGATGATAACACTGGAACTATTGTCATGTATGTTGATGGCGTCCAAGTAGCTACCGATACAAATGCTTCTATCATAGGTGTGAATTTTAGTGGCACATTAGATCGTGGAATTATGATCGGTCCTTCTGCTGCTAGAGGAAGATTCCACAATGGACGTGTTGGTGAAGTTCGCGTCTATCAAAGAGATTTAACAGCAGCACAAGTCTTCCAGAACTACAACGCTACCAAGTCTAGGTACATCGACGAAGCACCTGACATAGCACCTAAGTTGATTGGTTCTAATATTGTATATGACCAGTGCGACATAAACTATGACTTTGGAAACAAAGCAACTTATGATCCTGCTGAGAATCTGTTGGAATACAGTGAAGATTTTTCCAAGTGGACTATACAACCAAACACTACTGTACAAGAAAGTGATATTATGCCTCCTCTATTTGGAGACAGAACAGTCAGATTAATCACAGCAAATCAAACTGAGTCAGCGGTATACCAAGCTTTCACAGGTGCAGCGACAAGACAACATGTGTATTCTGTTTTTATAAAACCTGGAACTGTAAATAAATTTAGACTAAGAGATCTTGATGGTGGATCTAATCCTGGACATAATGTTACAGTCACCTTAAGTAACAATGGATTTTATCTTTTTAGTGCTGAAAACAATGTTAATATTGGCGACTATGGAGCTATACCATTACCAAATGGTTGGTATCGTGTCTTTTTCAGATTTACTCCTGCGGGTTATACAAACTTATCATTCAATATAAGACCAACAGATGGTCAAACTGGAACTTTTTATTTGTGGGGAGCACAAGTAGAGGTAACTGATGATGATGTTCCTGGTAGATACATCAGAACAGAACAAAACGCCATCAAAGCATCAACTACATTTAAGAACATCTCATCTGGTACTTACGAACCCATTGGTACAATAGATGATGCTGTATTTTATACTGGAGCTAAATTTAATAGAGATGAAGGATGCTTTGACTTGGATGGATCGGATTTATTAGATTTAAACTCTACACTTTCTACTGTTGCTGATGAAACTTTACCAGCATCTTGGGAAGCTTGGGTATACTTTAATGCTGGTATTGGTAATAATCAAACCATTATAGGAAATTCATTTTCTAGTGGCGGAGTTTTACTTAGGACAACAGGAACATCTCATCCTCCATCAGATAGAATAAGATTTGTCTATTTCATAAATGGAAGTAATGGAACTGGAGTTGATAGTGCATCTGCACTCACCACTGGATG
>MDTG01066343.1_pt1 | contig 10724 bp, 17 predicted proteins | sample 811421 | NCBI WGS metagenome assembly MDTG01 (sample SAMN05326645, study PRJNA326480) | marine metagenome | isolation source: seawater | place: Pacific Ocean: South East | collected 2011
AGTAATAAGTAAAGAAAATACTACATAGTAGGGTATAGTATGTTAAACAATGCTTATGTGACGGTTAGATATGTGTGACATAATTGTGACAGGGTGTATTGGGTGTAAAATTGTTAAAAAAATCTGAGAGGGTATATAATAGTATAGAAAGCGCGATACCCCCTTAAAGGTACCTGTACTATTGTAGCACATTTTCTACATGCTGTCAATGTCAAACATTTGACACAGCTTTTGTGCAACATTGTGGCACATCTGCAACATGTGTGACATATTTGCAACATCTGTCTGTCTCTCTCTATCTATTTTTTACTGATACTATATAATGTCCAAACTTTTTATAAATTATTTACATTTTATTTGTTTTTTTATTTGACAATCTTTTATCATTATGTTTTACTAATAATACGAGATAACCAGACCAAGCTTTTACAGCTTCAACATGGCCTCTAGTTAGTTTAGATAATCGGTGTAATATTCCAGCTTTCTAAACTAACGCAAAACAAAGTAAAAAAGTTATTGACAAGATAAGACAACAAGACTAGAGTAGAAGAATAGAAAGACACATACGCACTAGCGACAAGACAACCCAAGTTTGTGGAAGGGCAGGCTACAGAACCTATAAAATCCTGTTAGTGTCAGGTGGGTCGTGAGTGCTTGAGCCGTAGCTAGGGTGGAGTGGGATAGCAACCACAAATCCCTAGCTGTTACAAGGTGCAATGGTGTACCTGTACAGCCAGAGGAGTAGATACAATGGCAAAGTTTAAGAATATGAAGACCGTTATTACAATCGTAGAGCCAGCGCAAGTACAGTTTAGACGTACTACTAGCAGATATAAGCGCAAGGGTACATGGTCTAATAATAAAGGTTTCTTGTCAGTAGGTGGACGTGACGTTAAAGGTCGCTTCATCAGCCAGTTAGACAAGGCTTGACAGTACAGGGTCAGCAGTGCTATGGTACTGTTGTACCTTGTAACAGCTAGGAGTAGAAAGCTATGACAATAGAGAACATTATATCAATCTATAGGCTAGCAACACCAGAAGAAAAGCGTGATGGTGTAGTATGGTATGCAGAGGCTTTAGCAGAGTGTAATCGCATTGCTCTAGACTATGACGTGCCTTTGCATATTGTGGTCGGTGTATGTGCTGCACTATCACCTAACAATAGGTGGGAACGTAACGTGCAGAATACACGTGACATGGTGCAAGCCTATGTCAATGGTGACGGTATAGACAGCTTTAAGGTAAGCACATATCATACCATGAAGCAGAAAGCATGGGGTATATTAGAGGCAATGCCAGAGGCAGAGACAGAGGTAATCACTATGCTCAATGGGCAAAAGATTATCAGTTTCTTTCAGAACATCATGGGGTATGACACATGCACCATTGACGGACATGCTAGGAACATAGCCTATGGTGTACGAGAGGGCTTGACAGGTAGCATAAGCATAGGTAAGAAAGAGTATGCCAAGCTACAGGATGAGTACGTCAAGGCAGGTAAGAAAGTCAGGCTCAATGGTAGAGCATTGAAAGCCTTTGAGATGCAAGCTATCACATGGGTAGCATGGCGCAGAATACATGGGATAGGATAGAGGAGTAGTAACCATGATAGAAAAAGCATTAACAATATTGACAATCTCAGGTGGGTCTGTTATGATGTACTTATCAGGGGCAGAACTAGTATACTACAATGGACTAGGTATGCCAGCAATATACACAGCATCTGTACTAGTACTAGGTGCAGGTATCAGGTCAATAGTAAAGGAGTAGAGACAATGGCTAGACCATACGAAGGATATCCAAGCTGGAACAGTTGGAATGTTAGCTTGTGGATAAACAATGAGTACAATCTATACAAGACAGCTTATGATTTAGTACAGCGTGAAGGTATGAACAAAGCTGTAAGGATACTGACTAACTGGTGGGGTGACAAGCGTACACCTGATGGTGGTGTATTCAACAGGCGTAGTATCAAGCTAGCACTAGAGGGGATGGACGAATGATTAGCAGAGAAGAACTAGAGGATTGGCTAGATAGCTGTCCATGTGAGGAATATTTTATATGCTCAGAGGATGAAGGTTTAATCAGAGTAGTCTTTTGTTTTGAGGTAGAGGAAGGTGAAGAATGAGCGTTAAGAATTTTAAGATACCATTGAAGGGGTATGATGCGGCCTTGTCATTCAGTGCCATAGACCATGAGGATTATACAAGCTATGAGATAGCACTGATGGGTACGAATGACCAGAAGGAATACATATTTATTGGTGAGCCTATAGTTGTTTATGACTTGACAGAGGCACACGACATACTGTATACTGTTATCAACCAAGATGATTGGTCGTACTTTACGAACCAGTACGAGGTGATACTAGAGATGGACGATGAACCACAGCTAGAGTTAGTAGTGGACAATGACAATGCCAAAGATTAATCCAGTAGCAAAGGCACTGCTACAAAGCAGAAGGCGTACACAGTACGTACCTAACAAGAAGAAACACAACAGACAGAGGGATAAGGGGACTGGCAATGAATATCTTTTATCTGAGCAAGATACCAGAGGAAGCGGCAGAGATGCACTGCGACAAGCACGTAGTAAAGATGATACTTGAGACAGCACAGCTACTCAGTACTGCACACAGGGTACTAGATGGTGACGAGTGGGCAGACTATGTAGACTTGTATAAGTGTACGCACATCAACCATCCATCAACAGTGTGGGTACGTGCTAGTGCTGACCATTACAAGTGGACACTTGACCTGCTGTTCTATCTGTGCAAGAACTATACACTCAGGTATGGTAAGATACACAAGACACAACGACTACTAGATAGTCTTGCTGTACTACCAGAGAACATACCAGACGAAGGCTACACACAACCACCACAGTGTATGCCTGACCAATACAAGACAGACTGTTCAGTAGATGCGTATCGTGCGTACTACATGGGCGAGAAGTCTAGCTTTGCAGTCTGGAACCACAGCGACACACCAGTGTGGTGGAAGGAGACAGTATGAGAAACAAGTTCGATGATGCCTACGTCATGGGCTACCACAATGGATATCATGGGTTGACATACGACAACCAGTATGATAAAAAGAAACAGCCACAGTACAATGTAAAGTACAAGCATGGCTACGAGGAAGGTAACAAACTAAGAGTTAAGGAGCAGTGGAATGAGCATGGGATACACTAGATGTCCTTACTGTAACTCAAGTGAGGCAGAGAAACTGTACGCAGTAGACCACAAGGTTGAGTGCTACTGTCATAACTGCTACGCTGAGTGGACAACAGAACCAGAGGTGTTACAAGACACACCATACGAAACCTTTATGTTGCAGAACTATGGTGAGGTAGTATGATTGTATTAGTAATAGGTTGGATAGCAGCTATGTGGATAGTACTATCACTAGGTAGTAAGGATAGCGAAGCTATTGTAGGACTACAGTTTATAACTATGGTAGCTGGTGTACTACTGATTGGTGGAGCAGGTATGTTAAACATGTTATAACATGTAATACATACTATAGTATAATGTAAAACAGGGGGTCTCCTTATGGATGTAACTTTAGAAACAGACCAAGACCTTATTGACCACCAGCTTCAGTTAGAAACTGAGATGATGACAGGTGGTATAGAAAGATTTAGAAAGGAACGTGACGCATCAATAGAACGTGGTAAAGAAAGCCACACTCTGCATGGCAGGGCTATCATAGCTAGGCTAGTGGATGACATGACCATAGCTATACGAGAGTGGCTGGACAATCCAAGTAATACATCACGAGACATAGCATGGAAGAGGGTGAAGGATGTACACCCAGAACAGTTAGCATACCTCAGTCTAGTCACACTGGTTGACAGCATCAGTAGAAAGAACACACTGATGTATGTAGCTAGAAGCATAGGGTCAGCCATTGAGATACAAGACAGGCTGGACAGGTGGATAGCAGACGAGGGTGACATAGCACGTAACACAATCAAGCAAGCTATGAAGAAAGCCTATGGTGCTAGACGCTATGGCCTGACTAACAAGATGAACAAGGATGGATACAAGGAGAACACATGGCAACAGTCAGAGCGTGTACATGTAGGCTTCAAGATGGTAGACCTTATCATCCAGAGTACAGGTATAGTAAAGCTGAACACACAGCAGGTTAAACGTACAAGCAAGACTACCTATGTTATACCTGAGACAGACACAGTAGAATGGATTGATGCGTTCAATAGTTTTGCTGAGACACACAGACCTAGACTACTACCATGTGTTATCATCCCTAAGGATTGGACAGATGTAACAGGTGGTGGGTATCATGGTCACGAGATTAACAAGCTACCTATAGTGAGGCGTAGATGAGTTTAAAGACACACTTAAATAGATTGCGTAGGCAAGACCTGACACAAGAGTATGCCTGTCTTAACACACTACAGCGTACTGAGTGGCGTATAAACAAGCAGGTACTTGAGGTCACACGTAACTTGTGGGACAATGGACATCAGGTGGGCAACCTACCAGCAAGAGAGGACTTACCTCTACCACCATACCCATTTGATAAAGAACCTGAAGAGATGACTGAGCAAGAGAGAGATGTGTTTCGCACGTGGTCACGTAAGCGTAATCAAATCTACTCCTTAAACAATCGCAGCATGAGCAAGCGTGTGCAAGTGGAGCGTACACTAAAGATAGCAGAACAGTACAGCAGGTACGATAGGTTCTACTATGTATGGCAGAACGATTTTCGTTCACGCAAGTACGCATCAAGCACGTTTCTCTCTACTCAGTCAGCAGATTGGAGCAAGGCACTACTAGAGTTTGGCTACCCTGTCACCATCAACAGTTGGGATGACGCACGTTGGCTGTGCATACATGGTGCTAACCTGTATGGTAACGACAAGGTAACACTGGATGAGCGTGAGCGTTGGGCTTGGGACTTTGCTGAGATGTGGTGTCATCGTGTGGTATCTAATCCATACGAGTGTATGGTATGGCTTGAGGCAGACAAACCCTTTCAGTTTCTAGCGTGGTGTTACGAGATGTCAGGCTTGCTGAAGGATGGCTGGGGATTTGAGACACGTCTACCCTGTGCAGCAGATGGGTCATGCAATGGACTACAGCATCTCTCTGCCATACTGAGGGATGAGCAAGGGGGTAGGGCTACCAACCTGACAGCATCTCAACTACCACAGGATATCTACACACAGGTAGCACAGGAAGCTATGCGTAAGGTACGAGAGGATGACACAGAACTAGCACGTAAGTGTTTAGAGTTTGGGATAGACAGGAAGATAGCCAAGCGTCCTGTTATGATAGTACCCTACTCAGGTACACGTCACGCATGTAGGCAGTACATTGAGGAAGCAATGCAAGACAAGATAAGCAAGGGAGAAGCTAATCCATTCGGTGATGATTTGTTTGAGGCATCTTCCTACTTGTCAAAGTATGTATGGGATGCTATATCAGATGTGATTGTATCAGCAAGAGAGGTGATGACATACATCAAGGACGTAGCAGATGTGTACTCAGACCACAACAAGCACATGGAATGGGTCACACCTACAGGCTGGCTAGTACTACAGAACTACAACGAAACAGACAGCAAGAGGATTAAGACACACATCAATGGTAACACTGTATCACTATCCTTTCCTAAGGACAGAGATAACGCAGTGCATCGTAAGCGTACAGGCTTGGGTAGTAGCCCTAACTTCATACACTCTATGGATGCAGCAGCTATGACCAAGACTATTAACAGAGCATCCAAGCTTGGTATCGAGGACTATGCAATGGTACACGACAGCTATGGTACACACTCAACCAACATGCCTATGCTATCTGAGGTACTGCGTGAGGAGTTTGTTAATATGTACGAACAGCATGATGTCTTGACAGAGTTGAGAGACCATGCTATAACAGTGCTTGGTACACAGGATGTTCCTGTTCCACCAAGTAAAGGTAACTTAGATTTACGTGAGGTTCTAAAGTCACAGTACTTCTTTGCATAAATCCTAAAGTTACATCATAGCCTAATCATAATTATAGGAGAATATAAATTGGAAATTATTAAAGGCAACGCTCGATGGGCAAAAGTATTTGAACCAGATACTCGTTATGTTCCAGAGGGTGAGTACTCTATTCAGGTAACAATACCTGAGGCAGAGGCAACAGAAGTGTGTGAGCAGTTCAACAGCATGATAGAAGCTAAACGTGCTGAAGCTGTCAAGGATAATCCTAAGTTAACAAACGTCCTGTCCACACATCAACCCTTTGAGATGGATACTGATGAAGCTGGTACACCTACTGGTGACATTGTATTCAAAGCTAAGATGAAAGCACGTGTCAAGTCAAAGGATGGTAAGGTGTACGAGCAGAAGCCTATGGTTGTGGATGCTAAGAAGACACCACTTGATGGGTCTACCCTGATTGGTAATGGTTCTGTTGTTAAGATTGCAGTTGAACCTTTCGCCTACATGATGCCAGCCACTAAGACAGTGGGTGTCACACTACGATTGAAAGCTGTACAAGTCATTGACATTGTAGAGTATGGTAACAATGCTGCCTCTATCTTTGAGGAAGAGGATGGGTTTGTTACTACTGCTGTGCAGAAGGATGATGCGCTTGATGTCTTTGGTGGTGATGCCGATGCCGAAGGGGACTTTTGAGGAGAGGGTCATTGATGACCTGAACGTGCGTGATGTTCCATATATGTATGAGCCAGAGAAGTTGGCCTACTATGTGGAGCGTCACTACGTACCTGACTTGAAGGTTGGTACTATGTATGTAGAGTTGAAGGGATACTTCAGACAGGATGCACAACGAAAGATGAAGGCTGTTAAGGCACAGCATCCAGAGTTGGACATCAGGTTTGTATTCCAGAAAGCAGACGCTACAATACAGGGTGCTAAGAAAAGGAAGGATGGTTCAAAGATGACCTGTGCTGAGTGGGCAGACCGTAATGGTTTTGTCTGGAATGAGGGCAGTATACCAGAGGAATGGTTATGAGTATTATAGATATCACAGAAGAGATTGTATCTGAGATTGACTTGAACGCTGAGTTCAACAAGGATGGCCTACGCTTCTCTGTTTATGTAGACGAGGCAGAGGTACATGAGCATGTTGATTACGTGGACATGGCATACCTTATGGTACAGGATGAGGACAAGTACCCACCTGAGGTACTCGTTACAATACGTAAGGGTCTATCTCGTATGGTAGACATACTTGAAGAGGCAGAGATTGATGGTTGAGGATGGTGAGTTTATCAGGCACGTAGCCTGTCCTCACTGTGGCAGTAGTGATGCCAACGCTTTGTACAGCAATGGTAAACACTACTGCTTCTCTTGCCAAACACTAACACCAGCTAACAATGAGGAAGCTATGGCAAAGTTTGAGACACACGACACAGCCTTCTTGGACATAGAGTACAGGGATTTACTGAAGCGTGGTATCTCTCAAAAGACTTGTCAGTTCTGGGGCTATGGTGTTGCTGATTACAAGGGACAGAAGGTACAGGTTGCTAACTATCGTAGCAGGGCTGGCGATTTGTCAGCACAAAAGATTAGGTTTGCCAACAAGGACTTCTCTGTTGTTGGTAACATTAAAGATGTTGGCCTGTATGGTGAGCATCTATGGAGAGATGGTAAGGGTGGCAAGTTCATTACTATATGTGAGGGTGAGATAGATGCTATGTCCCTATCACAGGTGATGGATAACAAGTGGCCTGTAGTATCTCTACCTTCAGGTTGTACCTCTGCTAAGAAAGCATTGGGTAAATCTATTGAATGGTTGTCCAAGTATGAGTATGTAGTACTTATGTTTGACATGGACGAGGTGGGTCAGAAAGCAGCAAAGGATTGTGCTTCAGTACTACCACCTAACAAATGTAAGATAGCTACCCTTCCCTTGAAGGATGCTAACGAAATGCTACAAGCAGGTAGGGTCAAGGAACTAGTCGATGCTGTATGGGAAGCTAAGACATTCAGACCTGATGGTATCGTAGCAGGTACAGATGTGTGGGACATTGTTACTGAGGATGACAGTAAAGATTCAGTACCCTATCCATACATAGGTATGCAAGAGAAGACAGGTGGCTGTCGTAGGGGTGAGATAACTACAGTAACTGCTGGCTCTGGTATTGGTAAGTCACAGCTTGCACGTGAGTTTGCTCACAACCTCATCAGGAATGGTAGGACACTAGGCTATATTGCTCTTGAAGAAAGCATAAAGCGTACTGCCTTAGGGCTGATGTCGATTGAGATGAACAAGCCCCTTCACCTACACAACAACACTGTACCAGAAGAGGAGTTGAAACATGCTTTCGATGCTACACTTGGAACTGGTAGAGTATACTTATATGACCATTGGGGTTCTACTGATAGTGATAATCTACTTGACAAGATAAGATACTTAGTGCATGGTTGTGGATGTGACTACATTATCCTTGACCACATCAGTATCGTAGTCAGTGGACTAGAGGGTGGAGATGAGAGGAGACTTATTGATAATACAATGACACGTTTACGTGCGTTGGTTGAGGAGTTAAACTGTGGCCTGATACTAGTGTCACACTTGAAGCGTCCTTCTGGTGACAGAGGACATGAGGATGGCGCACAGACTTCACTCTCTCAGCTACGTGGTTCAGCAGCAATCGGTCAGCTTAGTGATATGGTGATTGGGTTGGAGCGAGACCAACAAGACAAAGACAATCCTCACGTCAGCCATGTAAGAGTTCTGAAGAACAGATGGTCAGGCGATACAGGACTATGTTGTTCACTGTTGTACGATACTAGTACAGGGCGTATGACTGAGACAATCTTTGATGAAGATGAGGACGATATAGAATTTTAACTAGCTACTGCGGAGACAGAGCATGAGATTAATATTTGATATAGAAGCAGACAATCTCTTGGATGATGTAACACAGGTGTGGTGCATTGTAACAAGAGATGTAGACACAGAGGAAGTACACACCTTTGACCCCGACAATATAGAAGAGGGCATCAAGTTACTTGACAAAGCTGACATGCTGATAGGCCATAACATAATTGAGTATGACCTACGTGTGTTAGAAAAGCTACATGGCTACAAGTACACTGGACAAACTCTTGATACGTTGGTATACTCTAGAACTATATGGCCTGACATTCGTGAGGTTGATATCAAACTGCACAAGCAAGACAGGATGCCACTAGCATTGATTGGTAGGCAAAGCCTGAAAGCTTGGGGCTACAGACTAGGAGAATTAAAAGGTGTTTTCGGTAGTGATAGTGAGGACTTTGGAACTTTCTCAGAAGAGATGCTCGACTACTGTGTCCAAGACACGTTGGTCAATCACAAACTCTATCTCAAAATTATGGAAAAAAATTTCAGCAAACAGGCACTAGACCTAGAGACTGAGATACATACCCTGCTGGTAGAACAACAGGAACGAGGCTTTGACTTTAATGTTAAAGAAGCACAGTCTCTGTACTCTAGTATAGCAGAGCGTAAGCAAGAGATTGAGAACCAGTTACAGCAGGTGTTTGAACCTACTGTAGTTGAGATGAAGACTAAGACTAAGACCATTCCATTCAACCCTGCATCACGTCAGCAGATAGCAGACAGACTGATGAAGAGAGGATGGAAGCCAGCTACCTTCACTAACAATGGAGACCCGAAGGTAGATGAAGAAGTACTATCTAATATTGACATGCCAGAAGCAAAGCTGTTGACTGAGTACCTACTACTTAATAAAAGAGTAGGCCAGATAGCAACAGGCAAGCAAGCTTGGTTGAAGATGGAGAAGGGGGGTAAGTTACATGGTAGAGTTAATCACATGGGTGCTGTCACGTCACGCTGTACGCACAGCAATCCAAACATGGCACAAGTTCCTAGCGTTGGTTCACCATTTGGTAAGGAGTGCAGGAGTTTATTTCATGCACCCTCAGGTTATTCCCTCTTGGGTGCTGACGCTAGTGGGTTGGAGTTGCGTTGCCTTGCTCATTACATGGCTGCTTACGATGATGGGTCTTACGCACATGAGGTAGTCAATGGTGACGTGCATACTATTAACCAAGAAGCAGCAGGTCTACCCTCACGTCCAAACGCCAAGACATTCATCTATGGATTTCTTTATGGTGCAGGTGATGAGAAGATTGGTAAGATTATTAACAAGGGTAGCAAGGAAGGTAAGTCTATTAAGAATAAGTTTCTAAAGAAACTACCAGCCCTGAAGTATCTAAAGGATGCTGTATCTAAAGCAGCAGATGATAGAGGATGGGTCAAGGGATTGGATGGCAGAGCCATACCAGTTCGTCATAGTCACGCTTCACTGAATACTTTACTTCAGTCATGTGGTGCTATAATCTGTAAGACATGGTACGTGTTTATTGCACGTGCTATCAAGGAAGCAAACTTGGACGCACAGATTGTAGCGTTCATCCACGATGAGGTACAACTAGTAGTAAAGAAAGGTCAGGAAGATGAAACAGGAAGACTTATTCAGCAGTGTATGCGAGACACAGAGCAACACTTCAAGTTCAGATGTCAGCTTGACAGTGAGTACAAGTATGGAAACAACTGGGCAGACACACATTGATAAATGTAACAGTTGTAATGTAAAGCTAGAAGATAGTAACTGGTCTGATAGTTGGAAGTTAGTGGGAAGAACACAGTGTACAGATTGCTCAAAGAAATATAATGATAAATCTAATGACAATCGTATGTACGTCAACGGTAAGTACGTACCACAAAC
>MDTG01220248.1_pt1 | contig 10724 bp, 7 predicted proteins | sample 811421 | NCBI WGS metagenome assembly MDTG01 (sample SAMN05326645, study PRJNA326480) | marine metagenome | isolation source: seawater | place: Pacific Ocean: South East | collected 2011
CTTGCGGAAGACATCGGCTTCCTGGTCGAGCGTCTTAGTCTTTGTAGCCATGGCTACATAATATGTAGCCATGGCTACAAGTCAATGCCTGCGATGAAAAAAAAACCGGTAGCCGTCTGGACGCCGGCTGCCGGAAAGGTTTCCATCCCCGGAGGGTGGAGACAAGAGAGAGAAGATTTGAAAGTCGTCTGGAGCCGTGATCACCCAATCGCGGTATTGGGTTTGGGCATGTTTGAATTGGGTTGGGTGAGCTTCTTGAGCTTGGAGAGACCGCGATGCTTCCAGTTGTTGATCGTCGTGACTGTCACCCCAAGAGCTTCGGCGGCATGGGTGTAGCTTTTTCCGTCCTGAATGATCATTCGGATCGCATCGCGCTCGTCCATGCTGAGCTGTTCCATTGCATCATCAATCCGAAAATTCTGCGTTCGATCTTCGACTGGAGTCCTGGAGCGTGGGCCCTGGCGACCATGGCGCTGAACGATGTCATCAGTGACTGCGGTCTCAATGAGCTCCCGAAGCCTCGTACTTCGTGCATGACGCCTACGGAGCAAGTTGTGTGCGACCTTGATCAGATAACTGACCGAAAGATCCATTTCTTCAAGTCTCGGGTGCTGCAAGAGGCGCACGAAGACTTCCTGGGTCACATCCTCGGAGACGTCCTGTGGAGCACATTTTCGCGTGAAGGCGAACACTCGGGTGTAGTAAGCCTCGAAAAGCCTCATTACGAAGTCTTCTCTTGTTTCTTCTTCATTTTGAATCATGGACGGTGCTCCTGGCGATGTCTTGTTCGAATTCTCTGACGGTGGGCGTCATGGACAGATGAGAATTCAGTCGGAGGACAACCCGCTGTTGGAGCGTTGAAATCTTCCTGACACTCTATAAAATCACTTCAAGCTCCTTTCCTCTATGGGTTACCTACCCCAATGTGGCATGCATGGCGTGAAAATGCCTGTTGAGAGTCATTAAGGCTTGTTTTTTTCGATTTCGTACATCTTGTAATGAACTTCCGGGTGGTAGACTTTGTCTTTAAAGGGGCTGAGATCTTGAAAACCACTTCCATCGTCATTGCGGATGATCATCCCAGCCAGCGCACATTCCTCTGCGACGCACTCGAAGAAGAACTGTCCCTGAAGGTCCTTGATGCCGTAGGAACCGCCTCGGAAGCGATTGATTCGGTCGTCAACAACAAGCCCGACATCCTCATCCTCGATGTCGAAATGCCCGGGCTCGACGTTTTTCATGCAGCCGAAGAGATCTGCAGGCTCAGCCCCAACGTGAAGATCATCTTTCTCTCCGGAAACTACAAGGACCATGACATCGCCTCAGCGCTGCGGGTGAATGCAAAGGGCTATCTCAGCAAGGCCGATGATGCCTTGCTGATCCTGGATGCGATCAGTCAGGTGATGAAGAACAAGAGATATTTCTCTCCCATCATCGAAGAGCGCCTCGTGGAGATGAATACAGGTCAGATCTCCTCCCGCTCCGAGACGCTCTCGACACGAGAGTGGGAGACCTTGGAATACGTCGCGAAGGGATATTCGAAGAAGGAGATCGCCGTATTTCTTCATATCTCGGTGAAAACCGTTGAAAAACACACGCAATCGATCATGAACAAGCTTGATGTTCACGATCGAGTCCGCCTGGCGCTGTGGTATCTCTCTCACCTCAAGACAGTCGAGTGAGAGAGCGTTTTCTGATTGGTCTTTTCAGTCCGAGTGCGAGTCTTCGATCATGGAATGACAGATCGCTTCGAGCTCATCGATCTCGAAAGGCTTTCTCAGAAACCCCAGATTCCTGATTCCCTCCGGCTTCTCAGACAAACCACCGGTGATCAGAACGCATGGAGTCTGGAGTCCCTGACCTCGTATCTCCTTGATGCATTCCACTCCGGTCTTGTACGGAAGGTCGATGTCCATCACCAGGACATCGAACGGGGGAGTCGTTTCACGGAGGGAGGCTTCAACATCACGCGCATCGCCGTGGCTGGTCACGGCGACTCCTATCGATTGAAAGAATCGTGTGAGCAGAGCATTGATCGTTTCGTCATCCTCGACGATCAGGACTTTATTGAGTGGTTTCTTGAGGGGAACGGGACTCGGTTGGCGAACAGCTCCGAAGTCAGGTGCCGGAGCATTTCCACCAGAGGCGATTCGAAGACCGATGTGGACCCTGAGTCCTCCCATCGGTGCGTTTTCGAGTGAAATCTCTCCGCCAGACTCCTGAATGACACGCTGGACGATGGAAAGTCCCAGCCCGGTACCACGCCCCGAGGACTTTGAAGTGACGAAGGGTTGGAAGACTTCCGCGCGTCTTGATTCCGGGATGCCGGGCCCATCGTCATCGATGACGATGGTGAGCATTGGAATGTCCTGTCTATCGACCGTTCGAGACATGGTGATGGCGATACGGCCCTTGTTGTCGATGGCATCTCGTGCATTGATGATCAGATTCATCAGAATCTGGTGCAGAGATTCCGCCCCGAGTTCCACTTCGACGTCACCGATGCCGTGAGCATCCAGAGTCAGTTCGATCCTTCTCGGGATGAGTCTTCTGATCATGGCCATCACGGCCTTGACCTCAGGACCTATTCGAACCCGACCGGTGGGTCTGGGAGAGCCCTTGTGCATCGCCAGCAGAGCTCCGATGAGACCTTTGGCGCCCTTCAACGTCATCTGGATTTCATTCAGCGACTCGTTGGTCTTCGGGTCTTCGGTCCGTCGTTGCAGCAGTTGGACCCGACCTGAGATCGCGAAGACGATGTTGTTGAAGTCATGCGCGATTCCCGAGGCAAGGTGAGCGATGATCTCGGAACGTTCGTGCCCCCGGGTGATCTCGTCGAAATGCGTTCTTTCCTGGACGGCGCGTTCCCTCTCGAGTCTGCGGGAAATCGATTGGGCGATCAGCTGAAGCGCCGAGATCTCATCTGCATGCCATGCTTTGTGTTGATCTCTGACGAAGGTCAGCACAAGTGAGAGTTCTCCGATGACCTGCACTGGAACGATGACGCCGGTCAGCATTCGATCGTCGGCGCACAGCGCCGCAGTTCGGTCTTCGGCATGTCCTGAATCCGTACCGAAGCGAATTGGTGTCAAACTCTCGCAGGCGGCTCGGACTTGCTCGCTTTCCGAGGCCGTGAGCGGTCGAGCTGTCAATCTCGATGACGTGGGGTCCGTGCCCGGCCAACTCCCCAGCAGACTGGTTTCATCAGCATTCTCGAAGTCATGGATGGTGGCTTCGGTGATCTCGAGTTCTTCGGCGATCCGCTCCAGATTCCTGTTCAAGGTGGCTCGGGTGTCATCCGTCGAAAGAAACGATTCGAGTATCTGGGTGCACAGGTTCTGCAGCTTTGTCGCGCGTTTTCGTTGTGCCTTCAGTTCAGCCAGAGCGGTGTAATCGACCGAGATGGTCTCGAACCCCACGATTGCATTCCTTTCAACGATTCGTCTCTGCTGGATGTGAAGCCAGTGCCAGTTGTTGCGCTGATCCCGTATCCGGCAATCGATGTCGGCGTGTTCACCATCACCGCTTTTTCTCGCATCCTCTAGACTTTCGAGGGCTTCCGCATCCTGAGGGTGCACCAGCTCACTCAGTCGGCGCCTCTCGGAAATGAAGTCTACCGATCCAATTCCTGTGATCCGCTTGATCTCCGGACTGATGTATTTCAAACGTCCGGAAGCGTCATACTGCGTCAGGACCAGATTGCCTGCTTCCATCAGCGTGAGCATCTGGCCGTCTGTTCTCGTCCATGTCTGTTGTGTTTTCTCGGAAACGACGGCCTTTCTTTTCGATCGGCTCACGACCCACGCGATGAAACTCAAGGCGAGCACCACCGCGGCAATCATTGTCGTTGTGTAGACCTCTATCAATTCGTTAGCCTCCCGCGGCTCTTCGCACTGTTGAAGAGGATGTCATCACTCTTGTTCGACTTCCCTGTTTATGATCGCATGGAAATCAGCTCATATCCCATACCGAGCCAGCTTCTTCCAATGATGGCACGTTTTCGCCAGAACTTCGCACATTTCATGGCATGAATGAGCGTTGAAGAATCGTTCATAGAAGCTGTCGTGCCCGTACGTCCAGTTCGCTGGCGTGGTGAAAGGGAGGTAGGTCAACCTGAGCAAGGCGGCAAGCCTGATCCTTCGTATGTAGGATTTATTCGGCAGCACCTTCCTCAGAATGATGATGGTCCATGCCGTGAGAAGCCACAAGGAGAAAAAACGAATCCGGGAAAAGGTCTGAATCCTCTCTTCAAGACTGAGAAGAAACGGTTGCGCCTCTTCCAGGTTCTCTCGCACGACGAGGGTGTACCCTGCAATGAACGAGACCCATCTCAGATTCTCCCTGCTGTAGATGTTCTGGCCCCAACTCAGGTCGGATTCGAAGATCTGATCGGTCCGCTCGAGCACGAGCGTCCTGATTCTGCGACGCTCGGCGGAATCGATCTCGGCGTCGACGTGATCCAGAGCATCCAGCACCTCGGTCTCGAAACGATGAAATGGATTGCTTTCTCTCAAGCGTGATTCAGTGAAAAACCAGCGTGTCATTTCATTTAGAGGCATCGGACACTTCAAATCGTGATTGGAGGTCATTCGCTGAGAGAGAACTCATCACAAGAGGATACCGTTTCAGCTCTTCGAGTCTTCGATCCAATTCCGTCATTTCATCAGTCGGCACTGGCTGGTGATCCGGGGCCGGTAAGACTCGAACATCTTTTCGAACGACAGGAACCCCCGCCCAAGGGCAGAGGTTCCTGTACAAAGTACCCTCGCTCGGACTCGAACCGAGGACCCGCTGATTAAGAGTCAGCTGCTCTAACCAACTGAGCTACGAAGGCGATACGAGGATAGCGTTTCTGCCGCCCATATCAACCCCGCCCGGCCTCAGCCGACCTCAGTCGTCCGCCAGCCTCCAGCCTTGCTCGATCAGCGGTTTGGCTTTCTTGTACTTCATCTCCTCGCGTTCGCCGTTTTCAGGATTGATCAGGACGACGACTTCGTTTCTGCCGATCGCCTGAACAGCGGTCCTGCCCGAGGAAGCTGCTGCATTTGGTGTCTTTTTCGTCCGTACCTGAGCCGCAGGTCTGACGATCCTGGGGGCGGTCGCCTGGGTCTTGATCCCCTCATTGACGGCTGCCACCGCTCCTCGAGCGCTCTGAGCCTCCGTATCCGAATCCTGCTCAGCGGGTGCTGCCTGCTCATCCGCTGGTGGGGGTGTCTGGCCTTGATAGGACATTTTTCCACGCATGATCACATCCGTCGTCTTGTCCTCGACGACCGAGAGCATCTCGTCATAGAGTCGAGCGGCTTCGCGCTTGAATTCGATGCGTGGATCCTTCTGACTGAATGAACGAAAACCGATGGCATCCTTGACCTGGTCCATCTGGTGCAGGTGGTCCTTCCACGAGGCATCGAGGATCTGAAGAAGTATCCATCGCTCGAACTGGGTGAGCTCCGATCTGAACTGCTTTTCGAGAGCGGTGGTGGTCACTTCCAGAATTGATTTCGAACCATCATCGATGCTTTCGATCTCTTTTTCACCCAGTGTGATTCTGGCATTCTCCGAGAGCCACTTCGTGAGTGAATCGGTCGATGTGTTCTTCTCGCAGATCATCTCAGCTCGCTTCTTGAAACGATCCGGAGTCCATTTCTCGGATTGTTCGATCAGGAGTGTGCGCAGCTCGGCGGGGTCACCCGAGGGCAGTGCGTTTGGTGACCAGTTCAACTCGTACCGCGAATTCACCCAGCTGGTGAAGTTCGTCACGGCAGCCTTGGGGTCCGACTGCATCTGGACGTTCGTCCTCTCAAGCGCCATGGTGATCGGGTATTCCCTTTCACGAACGGTATAGACCGTGTGTATGGCTTTCATGAGGATCGGCGCGACATCTTCGACCGCATTGTCATCCTTGAGATCCTCGGTCGTCAGTTCAGTCAGGAACTTGCGGTTCGTCCACTCGCAGAGCTCTCGTTTCTGAAAATCCGGAACAAGGAACTTGTCCAGAGGTTCCAGAGAGATCTTCGCGAATTTCGACTCAGCCGCCTCGTCGAACCGCTCACAGACTTCCCTGCGTGACAATCCCTCGATCTCCTCGCCGGTGATCTGCGAACCGTAGACGTCATTGCACCATTCCGCGAGACCAGCCCATTCGATGTCCTCGATGTCTCCATCATCCGGCATGAATTCCGTGGAGGTGATTCGGATGAGCGAGAATGCATCCTCTCGTGTCTCCGCGTTGACCAATCGGTGGATGTCCTCTCGATCCTTCTTGCGGAATCTGTCCTTGGGAATCTCGACTCCGAAGTTCTCGGAGATCCATTCGGCGATGCAACTGTTCCGGTGGTCAGGACCGAGATAGGTCGAAGTGCTTTCCCAGACGGCATTCTCCAGTTGTTCGAAGATCTGTTCCTTGATGCCTTCGCCTTCGAGAATCGGCTGTCGCATGCCGTAGAAGGAGTGTCTCTGGTACTCCATGGGTTCATCGTATTCGAGGATGTTCTTGCGCCATTGGAAGTTGCGTTCCTCGACCTTGCGCTGCGCTCGAGCCACCGATTTCGTCAGCATGCCTGCTTCCAGAACCACGCCTTCTTTGAAACCACTGCGCGACAGGATCGTATTCACGATCTTTCCCGCGAACATCTTCATCAGGTCATCCTCGAGGCTGAGGAAGAATCTCGATGAACCATTGTCTCCCTGGCGACCTGCTCGGCCTCGAAGCTGATTGTCGATTCGGCGTGACTCATGACGTTCGGTGCCCACGATGTGCAAGCCACCCAGTTGTTCGATGGAGGTCCACATCTGAAGCTTGTGGAGGCCCGCGACGCCGGAACCGTCCAGGCCATCGGCCAGATCCTGCTCCCAGGCCTGAAGTGCATCACCGGAGGTCGGCTGTTTGGGAATACGAAGGCCGAGTCCCTTTTCAGCCAACTCATCCGCACAATGAAGCATGAACGCTCGGCGAGCCTCCCCGAGATCGAATTTCTGTGCGTCTTCCTTCTTCATGCCCGCTCGTCTCATGCAGAGGTGGCGATAGACCGCGGTCAGGATGTCGTCGTCATCCCAGTCGGGTTGAGCCTCGCGGGGGCAGATGTCCAGTCGCTTCCAGTGCTCGACAAGTTGTTCTCTGGTGATCCTTCCGAGCTTGATGTCCGTGCCACGGCCCGCCATGTTGGTGGCGATCATGACTGCACCGAGCTGGCCGGCGTTCTTGACGATGTCCGCCTCACGTTCATGCTGCTTCGCGTTCAGCACCTCGTGCGGAATGTTGGTTTCGTTGTTCAGCATGCGACTGAGCATCTCACTCTTGTCGACACTGGTCGTGCCCACCAGCACGGGGCGACCGGCGTCGTGAAATTGCGAGATCTCACTCACGATCGCATCCCATTTCCCTTTTTCGGTCGAGAAGACCCAGTCGTTCCGGTCGTTTCTCTGGATGGGTACGTTGGTTGGAATCGAGATCACGTCCAACGAGTAGATCTCGTGGAATTCAGTGGCTTCGGTGTCCGCCGTACCGGTCATGCCGGAAAGTCGCTCGTACATCTTGAAGTAGTTCTGGATGGTGATGGTGGCCATCGTCTGGGTCTCGTCCTTGATCGGAACGCCTTCCCGGCACTCGACCGCCTGATGAAGGCCGTCAGACCACTGTCTGCCGACCATCTTTCGGCCGGTGTTCTGGTCGACGATCACGATTCCCGCTTCACCGTTCTGATCCTGGGCGACGACGTAGTCACGGTCGCGCTGGTAGACGGTGTGCGCTCTGATCGACTGTTCCATGAGGTGGGGCATGTCGACGTTCTCACCGACGTAGAAAGAGCCGATGTTCGACTTCCTCTGGGCTTCAGCGATGCCTTCGTCGGTGATGGTCGCCTTCTTCTTGTCCAGTTCGACCTCGTAATATTGTGTGAAGCGATCCCGCTCGGATTCAAGTCGCGGGAGTTCCTCGCGTTTGGCTGCGATCTTCTCCTTCAAGGCTGGTGCCAGTGACTTGTCCGAAGCGTTTCTAAGATCTCCTTCGAGTCCCGCGATGGCGACCTCGCAGCTGTTGACCCTGTCATCCGCGGCGGTCCAGGCGATCTGCTTGTCCACGAGGTGACGTGCCAGTTGATCGGCGAGTTCGTATCTGGGTCGTGTCTGGTGGGCCAGGCCGGAGATGATCAGAGGCGTTCGTGCCTCGTCGATCAACGTGGAGTCGACTTCGTCCACGATCGCGTATTCATGCTTCTTCTGGAACTGCATCTGCGCATCCAGTTTCATGTTGTCGCGGAGGTAGTCGAAACCGAACTCACTGGTGGTGCCGTAGATGGCATCGCAGGTGTAGGCCAGTTTCTTCTCGTCCGGAGTCTGCATGTGTTGCGGATGGATGGCCCCGACGGTCAATCCCATCGCTCGATAGAAGGGGAAGACCCAGTCCCGGTCACGTTGCACCAGGTAGTCGTTGACGGTGATCACGTGGACCTGTTTCTCCTCGATGCATGCGAGGTACGAGGCCAGTGGGGCGACAATGGTCTTGCCTTCGCCGGTCTTCATTTCCGCGATCTTGCCCTGAGAAAGGACGACGCCGCCGATCAACTGGACATCGAAGGGGCGAGCTCTGAAGGGCGGCTTCGAATCTGGGTAGAGTTCGCGCACTGCGTGGTAGATTTCGACTGGAATGTCGACCAGCTGCCACGAAGGAGTCGGTTCCGAGCAACCGGCAAGGTCGCCTTCCGGTGGTGCGTCCTCGATGCCCTCCATGGTTGCCTTGGTCTGATCGAACAGAGCACGCACCGATTCGGGAAGCGTGTCGCGATCGAATTCCTCAGCAGGATTGAAGATGTTTCGGATTCCCACCGAACGGTCCATCGCTTCACGGGCGACGGCGAAGATCTCGGGAATCATGTCGTAGGCGGTCTCGCCGTCACGGACGCGGGTGCGGAACTCGGTGGTCTTCGCTCTCAATTCCCGGTCAGTCAGATTGACGTAGTCGCCTTCAAGCGCGTTGATCTTCGCCACTCTGCTGAGGTAATGCTTGACCATGCGGTCGTTGCGAGTACCGAAAGTCTTCTTCAAAACGCTACCGATGATTGGAACGGCCATGGCTTGATGCCTTTCAAATGACACCTTGGAGTGGTGTCGATCAGATTCTGGGATTCATGTTGCGTGTCGATCTTCCGCGGGAAGTCGACTCCACCTGGGTCTATGAGATGCGCCGTGTGGCGCCTTCGAGCTCAGGCTCGGTGAGGTGGTGGCAGGTTTCGACGTTTTCTGTCGTCGGCGCATTGTCGACCTTCGAACAGCGTGGTGTCGTGGAGATCCCCGGGACGGGGGTTCCAATACGTCTCAGCCTTGGTCTCGAAGGAGACCTGGCTGCAGACAAGCAGATCCTGAGTGGTGGCATGTGCACGATGTATCACCGAAATGCGATTCGAGGATGTGTTCGAGCGAACGCCTGGTGTCTGAATCTGGAGTGTGGCCCCGGATGCGATCAAAAGCATGATCGCGAGCAGGGCGGCATTGGCCGTCTGTTCGTTTCGATCATGTTTCCTACGGGTCGGGTCCATCGGTTCAGTTCCTTGATTCGGCCCTCATGGCATCTGGTAGTAGTATCTCCCCCTTTTCAGTCTCAGGCAAGCGGCAGATCGAAGAGAAGCCAAGTACCTTGTCCTGATGAGCATCTTCACACTTCTTTTCGTCGTTCTAAGCCTGATTCTTCAGGTTCCTTCTCATGAATCGGTCGATTTGGAATCTCAGGCTGAGATGCCCGAACCACAATACGAAGTCGTGGTTCTCGGCCGAGCTCAGGATGGCGGCATGCCCCACGTCGGCTGTGAACGTCCCTGCTGCTCCGAGGCGAGGGCCAGTGGGCGGCGCGAATTACCGGCGTCTCTTGGAATCATCGATCGCAGGACGAAAAAGCTTCTTCTCATCGAAGCCACTCCCGCAATCGACGAGCAGATTTCAATGCTTCATGGACTTGCCGGGGTCAGTGGGAGGGGGCGATCGCCCGTGGACGGCGTTCTGTTGACTCATGCACACATCGGTCATTATCTCGGGTTGGCCCATTTCGGTCGCGAGGTGGCGTCGACGAATGCCGTTCCGGTTCATGTCAGCCCTCGATTCGCGGAGTACCTCCGTTCAAACGGACCCTGGTCTCAACTGATCCAACTCAAGCAGATCGTTCTCAGGACCTTCGAACCCGGAGTCCGGTTCGAGATTCTCCCCGGACTGTGGATCGAGCCCGTTCCGGTTCCGCATCGCGATGAATTCTCCGACACGATGGCGTATCGAATCCACGGCCCGAGCAAGACGGTCCTGTTTGTTCCGGACATAGATCGCTGGGATGCCCCATCCGTCGGTCCGGATTTCATCGACAGTCTGTTCGAAGGCGTCGACGTCGCCTATGTCGATGCGACCTTCTACGACGGACGAGAGATTCCCGGTCGCAATCTGAGGATGATTCCACACCCACCGATGATCGATTCGATGGAACGCTTCGCCGAACGCGTCAGAAATGCGCCGGGATCCATCCGTTTCATTCATCTCAACCACACGAATCCGGCACTGCATGATGCATCGGTCATCGAAGAGGTGAACCGGCAGGGGTTTCTGATCGCACGCCCGAAAGAGCGAACGACGTTGTGAGGGAATGGGCCGGCCCGGATTCGAACCGGGGTCTCGCCGATTATGAGTCGGGGGCTCTGGACCACTGAGCTACCAGCCCTGCGGCATCAAGATACACGCAGATGGCTGCA
>MDTG01264656.1_pt1 | contig 10724 bp, 11 predicted proteins | sample 811421 | NCBI WGS metagenome assembly MDTG01 (sample SAMN05326645, study PRJNA326480) | marine metagenome | isolation source: seawater | place: Pacific Ocean: South East | collected 2011
CAGGCCGAATTGAAAGATGGTATATTAATGAAGGTGATTTTGTGGAAAAAGGTGATACGATCCTACATATTTCAGAGGTCAAAAATGAATATTTCGATCCGCAATTAGTAGATCGAACGGGAGATCAGATTAGCGCGAAGGAAAGCTCTCAAAGATCTTACGAAAACAAGATTCAGTCTTTGAACAGTCAGGTAAGTGCGCTTCAGCAGGAAAAAGGCTTGAAAATTAATCAGGCTGAAAATAAGCTGCAACAAAGCAATCTCAAATTCAGAAGTGATAGTATAGACCTGGAAGCCGCAAAAACAAACCTTACAATCGCCGAAACGCAATTTGAACGGGCTAGAATGTTGAATGAAGAGGGTTTAAAGTCTATGACAGACCTGGAGAATTCCCGGTTAAAACTTCAGGAAGCCCAGGCAAAGAAGATTGCCCAGGAGAATAAAGTACTGGCCGCTAAGAACGATATAATCAATTCTGAAATAGAACTAAACCGTCTGGAAGCTGAATATCAGGAAAAGATTTCCAAGACCCTGAGTGATCGTTCTTCCGCAGAAAGCGCCATGTTTCAAACCCGTGCCGATATTAGCAAACTTGAAACCTCTTATGCGAATTATGATAAGAGGCGTGGCTTGTATTATATTCTCGCACCGCAAGATGGCTACATTAATAAAGCGATTAAAGCTGGAATTGGCGAAAGTTTTAAAGAAGGCGAACCCCTGGTGGGAATAATGCCTTCCAATTATGAACTGGCCGTGGAAACTTATGTTGCCCCTATAGATATGCCTTTGCTGCATGTAGGGGAATCTGTAAGAGTTCAGTTTGACGGGTGGCCGGCGATCGTTTTTAGCGGTTGGCCCAATAGTTCCTACGGAACTTATGGTGCAAGGATCGTGGCCATCGAAAACTTTATTAGTGCCAATGGGAAATATAGAGTCCTGCTTGCGCCAGATGAAGATGAATATGCCTGGCCCAGTGAGATAAAAATTGGTTCGGGTGCTTCTACATTGGCTTTACTGGAAGATGTACCAATCTGGTATGAGCTCTGGCGACAGTTAAATGGATTCCCGCCAAACTACTATTCTCCTGCCGACGCTGCGAATTCAAAAGCCGCTGAAAAATGAGAAAATTAATCTGCATTGTCATAGCATTACTGGCCCAGTTTACTTATGCCTTTCAACAGGATAGTTTAAATCTGGATTTTGAGGAGTATCTGGCTATTGTGAAAAAATACCATCCGCTGGTGAAACAGGCCAATTTAAAAGTTGACGAAGGAGATTTTAAACTTCTCAAAGCCCGCGGATTTTTTGATCCAAAGATTGAAGCAGATTTTTCTGAAAAGGATTATAAGGATACCGAGTACTATAATATTTTCGGGGCGGCATTTAAGGTGCCCACCTATTACGGACTTGAATTTAATGCGAAATTTGAAGACAATTCCGGGGAATATTTGAATCCGCAAAACACGGTGCCAGACGAAGGCCTTTACTCTGCCGGGGTTTCCCTGGATATTACCAATGGGATCTTTATGAGTGAGCGTATGGCTGCTCTTAAACAGGCTAAAATATACCAGGATCAATCCCAGGTTAAAAGGGATCTTATGATCGCCGATATTTTGTACAATGCATCCAGCACTTATTTTGAATGGTATAGTGCCTATCAGGAGCTGTTGCTGTACCGTAATTTTTTGAACAATGCTGAATTTAGGTTGAAATCTGTAAAAACTCAGTTCAGGTTGGGGGATAAACCCGCGGTTGATACCCTGGAAGCAAATATTACTTTTGAAAATCGGGAACTTCAACTGGAACAAGCCAGGTTAAATTATCTCAAGGCCGCCCTAAAATTGTCTAATTATCTCTGGGCAGAGGCTAACATTCCATTAGAAATAACTCCTGAAGTAACGCCGAATGAAGATCTCTTTGAAAGGGTGACCACCATGTGGATGGAAAATGAAATTGGCGCTACAGAAAATATTGATCAAAATCCGAAGATCAGGTTTCTGGAATATAATCTAGATATGTTGCAAATTGAAAAACGCTTAAAAGCCAATAAACTATTGCCAGATCTTGATCTCAGCTATAATTTTCTTACGAATCAGCCGGAGGAATGGCGGGCTCTTAACACTCAGGATTATAAATTTGGTTTCAACTTTAAATTACCCATTTTCCTCAGAAAGGAACGCGGGGATTTACAACTTGCAAAACTGGAAGTTGAAAATTCTCAATATGAACTTTTAAATGCCAGCCTGGAAATCAAGAATAAATTACAAAGCCTTCAGAATGAGATTATATCTTTTAGAAATCAACGTTTTAAACTAAATAGCCTGGTTTCCGATTATGCAACCCTGGTGGATGCAGAACAACGTAAATTTCAATTAGGGGATAGTTCCCTTTTCCTGGTAAACAACAGGGAGAACTCTTATATTTCAGCAAAACTGAAGGAGATTGAAGTGATTGTGAAATACCTGAAAAGTCAGGCAGAATTGTTGAAAATCAAAGCGATTTTCTAAAAATAGAACAGATTCTCAATTTGCTTAGGTTCGGCAAATAGACTGTAAGCTTTTCAGTAAAACAAGACCAAAAAGAGGGCTGCAGTAATGCAGGCTTTTTAATTTTACATTTATGCCTCAAAAAAATATCGATTATTCTGTTTTAGAACTGGCTGTGGTAGGACAGGATATTCCGCATCCCGAAGTTTTTAAAAATAGTGTTGAAATTGCGAAGACTGCAGAAAGTTTAGGCTATAAAAGGTTCTGGCTGGCAGAGCATCATAATATGGTTAGTATTGCCAGTTCTGCCACTACCGTTCTAATGAGTCATATCGCTGCCAAAACTGAAAGTATCAGGATTGGCTCAGGCGGAATTATGCTACCCAATCACTCACCTCTTATCGTGGCGGAGCAATTTGGTACTTTAGGTTCGCTATATCCTAACAGAATAGATATGGGATTGGGCAGGGCGCCGGGAACAGATCAGGTAACGGCACATGCCATTAGAAGTGACCGGATGAACTCGGTTTTTAAATTTCCACATGAAATTGATGAAATTCAGCGTTATTTCAAAAATGAAAGGAAAACTACCAAGGTAAGGGCTACTGTAGCTGAAGGAGTTGATGTGCCCATGTATATCCTTGGTTCCAGTACAGATAGTGCCCATGTAGCTGCTGAAAAAGGACTGCCCTATGTATTTGCCAGCCATTTTGCACCTTCTCAGTTATTCCAGGCGATGGAAATTTATTATAAAGAGTTTCAGCCCTCAGAATATTTGGATGAACCTTATAGTATCGCCGGAATCAATGTGATTGCTGCTGATACCAATGCTGAAGCTGAAAGAATATCTACAAGTTCCCTTAGAATGATGGTAGGTGTTTTAACAGGTAATCTGGATTATCTCCAGAAACCTGAAGAGATGACGCCAGAGCTTACTGAAATTAGGAACCATCCTCAACTTTCCAGAATGCTGGAATATGCGTTCGTGGGAGATCGTGATACCGTGAAAGCAAAGACCGAAGATTTTATCAGGAAGACAGGAGTAGATGAGGTAATTGTCACCTCACATATTTACTACCAGGAAGATAGATTGAAATCTCTTAAAATCTTTTCTGAAATCATGAAGGAGATCAACCAGGGGACTTTACACTAAGGATTGTAAACTCAAAAGAAGAGTATTTGCACTAATTTTTCAGCACAAGCTTCTGTTCATCTACTGTTTCCAGGTGATCAATTATTTTTTGAAATTCATCAACGATCGCTACTTCTAAAGATTTATATCCTTCATTAGTAGTTTGTTCGATGGATAAATCGTCATATTTCCGTATTAAAAAATCCAGCCTATCGGCCTGGGTGTAATAAACAGACATGGTACTTTTATGGATCAGTTTCCCGATTTCCGGTCGGTTTTTAGTTACCACGGCTGTTTCAAAATCCTTTTTATATTCCTTAAATCCGTTTGAGGTACTTTTTAAAAAGCGTTTTAAATAATCTGCACGATTATTGGCCATTTTCACAAAACGGCTCAAATCGTAACTTTGTATTTCTTTAGGATCTTGTTCTGATTCGTTTACTGGCAAATGCTTAGACTGAATTTCCTCGCTATCGTTTTTAGTGTTCCCGAAATTTTGAATGTGGTGCAACATTTCATTGTACAGGAACTTTGGATCGAATGGCTTGGGGATATATCCGTCTATTGAAGCCGAAATCAATCTATTTTTAATATCGCTTTTTGCAGATGCTGAAAGTGCGAGGATCGCCGGTTGTTTCTTTAGACCTAACTTCCGGATTGCCCTGGCTGTTTCATAACCCGAGAGGACCGGCATTTGGAGATCCATCAAAACTATATCGAATTGTTTTTTATTAATTCTTTCTATGGCATTTTCACCATTATTCACCGATTCAAAAGATAAATTCCATTTATTGAAATATTCGGCCAGGATAAAAATATTGACGTCAGAATCTTCAACGATGAGAATTTCAGCAGATTTTAAAAGTTCTTGATCTTCTTTTGCCTGGCGCTGCAGAACTTCAGGTTTTTCTAGTTTTTCCTTACTTTCTAGAAACCTTAGTTCAAAATTAAAATTAGATCCCTTTCCTTCCTCGCTTTCCACATCCAGCCTGGACCTTAAAAGTTTTAATAATCTCTGGCTTATGTTTAAACCAAGCCCGGTGCCTCCGTATTCACTATTGGTCTCGTAACTGGCCTGGGAAAATTCCTTGAAGATCCTTTTCAGTTTGTTCTTCGGAATTCCGATACCTGTATCTGTGACAGAGAAATGAAGTAACACATCGTTTTTGCCCTTTTCCAGTAAGCTTACTTTTAAATTAACACTGCCTTCTCTAGTGAATTTAATCGCATTTCCCAGAAGATTGGTAAGTACCTGGTTTAATTTGATGGGATCTCCTATGAGATTATCAGGCACATTATCTTCAATATTCAGAGAAAGCTTAACATTTTTTTCTTCGCACCTGGGCTCATAAGTAAACTGGAGCGTATCAATAAGTTCTGAAAGCAAAAATGATTTGCGTTCTGCTTTAATTTTTTCAGATTCAATTTTGCTTAGATCGAGCAGGTTATTTACAAGTTTCAACAGGTTTTCAGAGGAAACGGAAAGGATATCAACATATTTACTTTGCTGCGCATTTAATGAAGTATCCTTCAACAGGTTTGAGATCCCGTGAACCGCATTTAAGGGAGTCCTTATTTCGTGGCTAACCGTAGCAAGCATCCTCGCTTTAGATTTGGAAGTAGCTTCAGCCTTCTTACGTGCTTCCAGCAGTTCTTCTTCATAATGTTTACGGTCGGTAATATTCAGAATAGTTGCTCTGTAACTTTCTGCATTCTCGACTTTCTTAACGTTGATAAGGCCAGGAAAAATGGATTTATCTGCCCGGAGAATGTCAAAATAGATCTCGTTTACAAAGCCCTGCATTTGTATTAACGGAAAAAAATGAGTTTCAAAAAAAATCTTTCCCCCAATGGAGAAAAGATCCTGAATTCTCATTTTTTCTATTACTTCTTCTTTTTTTAGGCCCAGCCAGGAAAGTAAGGTTTGGTTAAGATTAAAGATAGTGCCGTTTCCATAAAATGAAATATAGCCGCAAGGAGCATCATCGTACAATTCCTGCGCTGATTCTTCCGGATATGGTTTTTTATTAGGAACACTCATTTAACTGGAATGCAGATAATTTTTAATGGCCTCTATGGTTTCTTCAGGAGCACTAAGGTTGGGGCAGTGACCCGTAGCAGCTAATTGCACTAAATTGCTGTCTGTGATTTTTCTATTTACATACTCTCCTACTTCAACAGGCGCCAGCATATCTTCGGAACACTGAAGTATGAGTGTTGGGATTTCCACCTTTTGAAGGTCTTCCCGATTATCTGAAAGAAAAGTTACCTTAGCGAAATGCCTGGCAATTTCAGGATTGGTTCGGCAAAAACTATTGGTTAATTCTTCTCCCAATTCCGGGTTATTCTTATTCCCCATAATTTCCGGGGCCACCTGGGCAGACCATCCTAGATAATTACTTTCCAGGGCTTTCATTAGACCGTCGATATCTTCTTTCTCAAATCCACCTCTGTAATCCCCATCATTTATATACTTTGGGGAAGGAGATACCAATATAAGTTTTGAAAACAGGGAAGGCTTTAAGTTTACTGCCAGCACTGCAATCATAGAGCTAACAGAATGCCCTACCAGAATGATATTTTCAAGTTCTAGCTCTTCACAGATATCAAGGATATCCCGGGCATAACCTCTTAGGTGATTATATTTTTCACGTGAGTAATAAGATTCGTCAGAGTTTCCTGCGCCTACATGATCAAAAAGTATGACTTTGTAATCCTCTAAGAAAGCCGGGTATACGAAGCGCCACATATGCTGATCACAACCATATCCATGTGCGAAGATAATTGGCTGAGAACCTTTTCCAAGGACTTTTACATTGTTCTTTGAAATAGTACTGCTGCCAGGCATAAGGAATTATCTTAAGGTTTTGAGAAAAATTCGACGCAAAATACACATTTTGAAGATATTTCTTTAACAATTTTAATAATATGAATATACCAGAACCATTTAAAACCTTATAATTAGGAGGAAATAATAAAACATCCTTAAATTATTTCCTCATAATTCTTAATTAAGGTTAAATGTTTAGGGGGCAGTTGTTCTGGATCAAATTTTTAGAATAAAAAATTTTAAATTGAAAAGAAAAATGATGGAAGAGATAGTTAAAATAAAATCGATTGGTCAGGTAACACACGATGTAAAGCAATTTGTAGTGGAAAAACCTTCCGGTTATAAATTTACTCCCGGTCATGCTACCGAAGTTTCAATAAATAAAGAGGATTGGAAAGATGAGAAGCGACCATTCACGTTTACCAGTCTAAATGAAGATGATGATCTGGAATTTACCATCAAAATTTATCCTGATCATGATGGGGTCACCGAGCAGCTGGGTAAATTGAAATCTGGAGATGAATTAATAGTTAGGGACACCTGGGGAGCTATAGAATATAAAGGCCCGGGTTATATTATTGCCGGGGGAGCGGGAATTACACCCTATATTGCGATGTTGCGCGATCTGGATAAAAAAGGAAAAACAGAGGGGATGCACCTTATCTTTTCCAATAAAACAGATAAGGATATTATTCTGAAAGAAGAGCTGGATTCATTGCTAAATAAGAACACAACTTATGTAATCACAGATCAGGACGATACGAAGCACACAAAAGCCTATTTAAACGAAGAGTTTCTAAAGAAAGAGATCAAAGATTTTGATAAGCGGTTTTATGTATGCGGTCCTCCTGAAATGACCGAGGAAATTAGCAATATTCTCGAAAAATTAGGAGCAGATACAGATGCGGTGCAACTTGATGATCAATAAAACTGATATTATAAACCGGATGAAAATCCGGTTTTTTTAATGGTAAATATTAATTCTGATTTTCAGCATATTTCTTGAAAGTATTGAGAATTGCCTGCCAGCCTTCTTTCTGCATTTCTTTTGAATTTTCAGTTTCGGGTTCGAAAGTCTGTTTTATAGTGGTAGTATTATCTTCTTCTGAAAAAAGGATTGTAACCATACGTCCATCTTCAATTTCGTAAACCAGTTTCTTTTTTGGGTTTACTTCTTTATAAGTGCCGGAAAAGTCAAAACCAAAGCTTCCATCTTTTGCTTCCATTCTGTACACAAATTTACCATCTTCTTTAAGGTCATTTTCTGCCGAAGGGCATAACCAGTCTTCTGAAGCATGATTCCATTTGGTGATATGTTCTGGTTTTGTCCAGTATTCCCAGACCTTCTCCATATTCTCTTCAATGCTTACCTCTATTTTAATCTGGTCTTTCGTTGCCATGTTGGATCATTTAAAAATGTAGAACCTAAAATATTAATTTTTCCGGACATCTCTTCTATTGTTGATAATTATGAGCAGACTAATAGATTTAGTCAGGTATTTCTTCTGCACGAATACGAAGGATATGGAAAAGAGAAAAGAATTAAAAGGAGGATAGTCCAAACAAACCCTGCTTGAAATGTTCCCAATCTGCAAAGATTTCACGCAGTATAATAAAGACGAGCATCAGGATCATAATTTTGAAGTAGTCTTTTTTGGTTAAATGTTCACTCATAACTGCATTGTTTTTCAGGATTTATAATTTCGATGCTTTGTGCGTTATCACCAGATTTGTCAATTCTTAAATTTATTAGTTCATAAACCCATACATCCCCATTTCTGTAGGCGCTTAGGTCTAGTTTAGCATTGTCTTTAGAGCCTTGAACTTTAACTGTAGAAGTTACCTTTTGGGCGTTATCTAAATATTGTACCTCTCCATTTAAAATGGTCATTTTGCCGACGGGTTGAATTTCTCCAATAAGCTCAAGTACCCGTATGTTTCTGTTTGCTTTATTAATGGCTTCCTGGTACAGCTCGGTATCTGTATAAGCCTGTGCAAGATCTGTAGACGTTTTTCCAAGATTGGAACTAGCCAATAGATAAGTGATAATAATAAATATGGTAAGAACTGGAACCAACCATTTATAGTTTTTATTCAGCCAGGTCAATTTCATAGTGATATTAGATGTTTGAGCTTATAAATTAAATGTATAAGCTGTGTAATGATTAAAATCCTATCATAATTATAGTTATCAGCTATTTTAGACTCAACCTACGCAAATACCAGAGCCAAAATAAAAGGAATGGTAACTGTTATAGATATAATTGCTGGTTTTGCCCAACTCTTTTTTTCAAATTCGATACTTTTTCCCAGGTATCGGTTCCAGAAATATTCATTTAATATTACGGCCCCGAGGATGTTGAGAGGAATAGTAAAATTACTGGAATTGGTAGAGTAGACCGTAAAGATTGTCCCTATGCTGTACAAAATGGAAAAAAGAAGTATCTGCCACCATCCTTTGGTTTCATCACGTTGCTTGAGATTGCTCATCAAGATTACTGCTCCGAAAAGTGTTGAGAAGATCAGGCAAAATGCGGTGATGACTCTTTTTGAATAGAGTTCCGGAAGTATTTCAGTGATTTCGTTTTCCTCAAATTCTTCTTTTTCAAGATTTTGATCACGACTGTTATCATTTTGTATAAGCTCCCTTTTATATTTTAAAAATTCCTCCAATTTGAAATTAGTTTTATGTACAATATTTTTATACTAAAACCTGCGGAAGTAGGGAATGCGGGTTTGCCCGTAAGGCTGGTAGTTACGAAGGTAAAAAAAACCGCAGGAATCCCATAAGATTTTAGTAAAACAAATACAAGACAAATTTCACCACGCTAGTTGGTGTTTATAGCTTCAAATTAGTTACTATACAAGTTTGTACTATAATTAATATTACTCCTTTTGTGAAGTTCTGCTTCCACTTTATTTACAAACAGAAAGATTAGAAATAACGTAATAAGTATTGAAATTATAAGGAGTTTAAAGTCTTTTAACTGCTCAATTCTTGCTTTAGACCTTATTTTTTTAATCACCTGCTCAATGGTTTCTTCGGGCAATGTTTCAAAAAGGAGTCCGTCTTCCGGAATTTCATCTTTATAAATATTTTCTCTGAGGTTCTCTTTGAATTTTGGTTTGTTAGACTGTAAAAGAGATTTGTTATGATTCTGCTGACTTTTTAATTCATTTCTGCTAGACATACTTTGAGTGTTAATTTGAATCTCCTGACTTTTGCAATTCTAAAATGAAATAGGTTTTGGGGAAAAATTCAATTCTTATAACTGCTTAACGCAGTTTAAGTTAATCATTTTTTTTAACTGAAGATCTCAAGTCTGCGTGACGATTGATCTGTTTTTCAGCCTGTACTTTATAAAGTTGCAGATTTATAGGCTGATGATATTGTAAATTTTTAAATTGAAAAATTCTTGATTAAGTGGTCATAATCTTCGTTTTCAGAATTAACAACGATCATACTTATTGTTTTTGAACCTCTGGAAATCAGATATTGTGTAGTAAACATTTCAGCTTTGTTCCGGAATTTTACTTTAACCACATCAGCATAACTTAAGTTGTAGAATTTCTTTTCCAGTAAATCTCTGTTTGGGTTTTGTTTCCGAAGTATTTCTGCAAAACTATACATGTTTTTCTTATTTAGAAGAACGTATTCCCCCAACACAAAAGTGATGGAGTTGGCAGGATTAGATTCATCAATAAAATATTCAAAATCTGCGCTGGACTCAAGTAATTGTTGGTACAATTGTTTATTTCTATAGATTGGATTTGTAGAATCCCGGTCTTGCAATTTTTTCTGAAAAACACCGCCCAAAGAAGCTTTTTTGTAATGGCTGGGTATGTAGAAGTCCTTTTCTAGAAATTCAATTCTATGTTTTGTAGAATCAGGAAATTCAGATACAAATTTTTCTTCAGCATTTCTGCAGGAATAAGAAAAGAGAATGATTAGCACGAGAAAAACCTTCTTCATAAGAAGCTATGAAATTTTAAAATGGCTATTCTGTAAATTCAATTTCCACTAAATAATAATGTGGAATATTGAATTCTTTTCCAAACTCCTCCGGCAAAATTTCTGATTGTGCTACTTTGCAATAAGAACCACTCCCGTCGGGATTACGGTTAGGAGTTATTACGGCCTGAAGATAAAATGGCTTATTAGTATCTTCTTTAAGTAGTTTCTTAGCACCAAAGAAATCTTTTACTGCGTATTCTCCGTTAAGTTTTGTAGTTGGGAAATAGCCCTGTTTACTACCAAATCTTTGACCCTTAATCCA
>MDTG01359697.1_pt1 | contig 10724 bp, 10 predicted proteins | sample 811421 | NCBI WGS metagenome assembly MDTG01 (sample SAMN05326645, study PRJNA326480) | marine metagenome | isolation source: seawater | place: Pacific Ocean: South East | collected 2011
AAAAAATATCCAATAATACCAAATTTTATATTATATTCTTTAAAACCATCACTTCTTAAATAGACGAACCCCTTTAATTTTTTTCTTAATAAAAAACTTAAATAAAAGAAGTTTAATAAATTTCTCGGTGTTACAGAAACCATAAAAACTCTTGGATTTTTGATATTAAACTTTTTATAATTCGAAAAACTTAATTTGAAAATTTTATTTGAATTTGTTTTAAATGATTGTTTTTGAGTAGTTTCACGACTTATTAAAAATATTCTAAATTTTTTTTTTAATGCACTGATTATATTTAATGTATCGTTAAAGTTTGATGACACACTTTTATCACTAAATTTAATTTCATCGTTTGATATTAATATAATATTTTTCATCTATTTAAAAATTTAATTAAATTAAGAGGAATAAAAAATTTTATTAATAAATTTATTTTTTGTTTAATATCCTTGTGAGCTAATATAAATTTTAGCAAATAAAGTCTTTTTCTTTTTTTTATTTGGTAATCTAACTTTAAGAAATTTAAAAGGTTATTGAAGTAATTTGGATTATTACGAAAATTTATATCTTGAATTTCAATCCACGATTTAAGTTCAGAATAAAATTCCTTAGTATTAAGTTTTAAATAATTTTCATCATGATGTCTGTAAAAGACCATAGGTCTCTGTGTTGATTTTGCAAAACGTTTTTTTGCGATTCTCATCACAAATTCTAAATCGCCTATAATGTTAAATTTTTCGTTAAAATTACCATCTTCTAAAAAAACTTTTTTTTTAACTATTAATCCACTTATTACGACAAAATATTTTTTACATAGATCTTTATATATGTGTCCATCTGGTAAATGAAATTTATTATAGATTTTCTGATTTTTTTTTTTTTCGTTAAAATTATAAACATTGTTATAAAAATAATCTATACTTGGATCATTAAAAAATTTTTGTCTTGAAGAAAGATAATCATTAGACCACCAATCATCACAATCTAAAAATGCTATTATATCTCCATTACAATTTTTTAATGCTTCATTTCTAGCTTTATAAAGTTTTAAAACTTCTGAGGATTTATAATATTTAAATCTTTCATCAAAATTATTTTTAAAAATATGAGAACTTTTATCTGTTGATTTATTATCAAAAAATATTAACTCCCAATTTTTATAATCTTGGTTTTTGATGCTTTTTAAAGATTGATCTAAATATTTTTCACCATTTCTACAATTTAGAATAATACTTACCAGCCTACTCATTAAAAAAATTTATTTTAAATATTAATGACCACAAATTTACAAAAATAATCAATATCAAAGTTGACTTAAAAATTTTAATTTTATCGTGGGTAATTTTATCCTTCATTTCTTTAATTACTTAAAATTTTTATAAAATAGATTAAAACTATTATTAAACTTTGAAATTTTTTTTAAATTTAAAAAAGTTATTAAAAATAAAATAATTAATCTTAAATAAAGGCAAATCATAATTTTTTCAAAGAATTAAATGAGTACAGATAAAAACCTACATAATAATATAGAATTATAGACAGCCAATTATTAAAAAAATTCCCACTTGGCAAAAAAGGAAACAAATTGACCAATAATCCAATAGATATAATCATGAATGGTTTTTTATTTTCTGAGGAAGTATTTAAATTAATGCACTTAAATAACTTAAAAATTAGAAAAAAAATTATATAGCTGTATAAACTTAATCCTATTAGTCCAGTTTCAGAAGTTATTTGAACTAAAAAATTATGGGGATGTGTGGAACATATTCCTGTTTTTGGGTCATAATTTACTTTTCTACAATAATACCTAAAACCTTTTGGGCCAACTCCAAATATTGGATTTTCTTTAAATAATTCAAATGCAAGTTGGTAATGACCCGTATGGTCTTTCGAAAAAATTAAGATATTTTTTTTAATATCTTCTCTTTTTATATTTTTATCTTTTTGAATAATTTCTCTATTATTATTTGTTATAAAATAATGATTAGTTATCTGGTGAAAAGTTCTTATAAAAATTCTATTGCCTGGATCAGATTTACCAATATTTAAAAAAGATGTTAAAATAATAAAGAATAATAAAAAAAGAAGTGAAATTGTAAAAATTTTTCTAAGTTGATTAAGAAAGATTATTATTCCACTAAAATAAAATAAACTTAAACCAAAAGAAGTTCTTTCACCGCTCAAAAAAATACAGATTATATAAAAACTAAAAAAAATTATTAATTTTTTTTGATTTTTATGGATATCAATTTTTGAGTAAAATACCATCCAAGTCAAAAAAGGAGCTATTTTTATTAAAAAACTACCCAAAACTAACTCATCTTGAAAAACACCTGAAATTCTATTTTTTAAAATTTTATAACCTAATAAATTTTCACCTATCAAAAATTGAAAAATAGCGTCGAATAGAACCAAAGATGTTATTATGTAGACTACATAAAAAGTATTCTTTTTAATATTAAGATCTATTTTTTCAAAGTAGTTCAAACAAAATAAAATTGATAAAACAAAAATCACATATCTAAAATGAAATATGGAAGAAATTTTAAGGTCATCATCAATTTGAAAAAATGCATTAATTCCAAAGAAAAATGATATAAAAAGTAAAAAGATAAATTTTCTATCTTTTAAGAAATCAAAATCTCTATTTCTAAAAAAAAAGTATATTATTAAAACAATAACTGTTAATTCTGTTATAGATATACCAATTAAATATGTAAGTGGTAATAAAATAAATAAATAATAAATTGAATTATTTTTGATATGATCGAGCATTAAGAATATTAATAAAGCAAAAATCTTTATCTTTTGAAATTATTAGTATATTTTTCATTTTTAAAATATTTTACGGTTTTCCTCAAACCAGCATTAAGACTTATTTTTGGCCTCCAATTTAAAAGTTTTTTTGCTTTATTAATATTCGGATAAAGGGCTATTGTTTCGTCTTTTCTCATCTTGATTTTACCAAAAATTGGTTTGCCAGCACCAACAATTAAACATATCTTATTAATCAGAGTTTTTATTCTAACAGGTTTTCCACTTCCGATATTAATTATTTCACCACTTGTTTCACTTTTTAGTGATTTTAAAATTGCTGCAATCACATCATCTATGTAAGTAAAATCACGATATTGCAAGCCATGTGAACAATCAAATTTCTTGTTGTCTATTGCATTCTTAATTGTAATAGGCACAACACGATTTGTATCTTGATTTGGACCATAGACTAAATAAAGTCTAATTATTGAAGAGGGAAAATCTTTTTGTTTATTTAAATCTAATAAAAATTTTGTACTTAAAAGCTTTGCCTTTCCATAAATTGAATATGTTGAGTGCAAATTACCTTTATTCTCAACTTGTGGAGACTTTAATTTCCCATACTCTATACTTGAACCTACTTGAACAAATTTTTTTATATTTTCATTTACAAAAATAGACGCAAGGTTCTTACAACCAATAAAGTGACTTTCTAGAGTTCTTTTTTTATCTGTGTGATCTACGTATCCAGCTAAATTGACTATATAATCAAATTTTTTTTTTTTAATTTTTGATAATTTAATTTTGTTTGTTATGTCAATCTTTAGGTATTTCACTCTTTGAAGCCTTTTTTGAGGTTTAGGATTTTTTGAAGATAAGCTTGTTACAGACCATCCAAGACTAAGACATTTTTTTGATAGATGAAAACCTATAAAACCAGTCCCACCAGTGATTAAAATTTTTTTTTTCAAAATTTTTTTTGTTTAATCTTTTTTTCTAAAATTTCTTTATCACGCAAAGTATCCATACATTGCCAAAATCCTTTGTGTCTATATCCAGCAAGTTGTTTTCTTCTTGTTAAAAGTTCAAAAGGTTCTCTTTCTAAAAATGTATTATCATTTTTAATATATTTCAAAAATTTGGAGTCCATCACAAAGAACCCTCCGTTTATCCATCCCTCGTCCAAACTAGATTTCTCTTTAAAATAAGAAACTTTATTTTTAACTAATTTAATTGCACCAAATCTTGCAGGAGGCCTCACGGCTGTCAATGTAACAAGTTTTCTGCTTTTTTGATGAAACTTCAATAACTTTTTCAAGTCTACATTTGATAAACCATCACCATAGGTAGCATGAAATGTTTCATCTTTTAAATATTTGCTTAATCTCTTAAGTCTTCCCCCTGTCATTGTTCTTAAACCGGTTTCAATAAAATTAATTTGAATTTTTGAATTTTTAAAATTTTGAAAGTACTTTTTAATTACATTACCTTTATAACCAAGGGCTATATAAAATTCTTTATGGCCATAAGAAACATAATGATTAATTATATACATTATTAATGGTTTACCATTTATTTTTATCATTGGTTTTGGAATAGTTTTTGTATACTCTGAAATTCTAGTACCAAATCCACCAGCTAAAATTACAACTTTCATAATTTACTTTTATCTTATTTTTTTACAATACAATTTAATTTGTTTTAAAGAATAGTCGTACATATTTTTATTATTAAGATAGTAATATTTGTACCAATCCGTTACTAAAAAAATTGTTTCTTTAAAATTTAAATTACAACTCCATTTTAAAATTGATTTAGCCTTTGATGAATTCAATTTTAGTAAATTACTTTCATAGACTTTTTTTTTATCATCAATAATTTTCCAAAAAACTTTACTCCAAGATTTTCTTGCTAAATTTAAAACGTCTAAAACTTTGAAATTATTATTTAATGAAGGACCAAAATTAAATACACTTCCATTTAATTTACTATTTTTTTTTAATTTTTGAGAAAGAGTAATATAACCATATAATGCATCTAATACATGTTGCCATGGTCTTGTAGAATTTGGACTTCTAATAATAGCTTTTTTATTTTTTGACCATGACTTCATACAATCAGGAATAAGCCGATCTTCCGACCAATCTCCACCACCGACAACGTTTCCAGCTCTCGCAACACCAATTTTGATATTTTTCTTTCTTTTTAAAAATGAGTTAAAATAGGTTTGAATTATTAATTCTGCTGATGCTTTAGAGGAACTGTAAGGATCAATACCTCCTAAAATATCATCTTCTTTGTATCCTCTATTAATTTCTAAATTTTTATAACTCTTGTCACTAGTTATAATAATTGCGATACAATTATTTTTCAATGACCTTAAACATTCCATTACATTAAGAGTTCCAATAGTATTTGTTTGGTATGTTAGTATAGGGTTCTTGTATGATTTTTTAACTAATGATTGAGCTGCAAGATGGAAAACATAATCAGGCTTAAAATTAATGAACGTTTTTTTTAATTTTTTAAAATTTGTAACATCAAAAAACTTATTATTTATCTTTTTATCCAAATTAATTAATTTGAAGTGAGATGGTTTAGTAGGAATATCTTTTGAAACACCCAACACATCTGCACCTAAATATTTAAACCACAATGATAGCCATGACCCCTTAAAACCTGTATGACCTGTAATTAATATTCTTTTATTTTTAAAAATTTCTAATTTTTTCATTAACGTAATATTTTCAAAATATTATTTATTGTATTTCTATGGGTTTTCTTTACTTCATTGTATGTATTAAAAGCATTATGACTAGTTAATATACAATTTCTTAAACGTATAAATTTACTATTTCTTTTCAAAGGTTCATCCTCAAAAACATCTAAACATGCTCCAGAGTGTGGATTTTTTTCAAGGAATTTGATAAGTGCATTATTGTCGATTAAATTTCCTCTTGAAATATTGACGATTAGCACATTTTTTTTTGTCAGTTTTAATGTTTTTTTGTTTATCAAATGATAAGAACTTTTATTTAAGTCAGATGCTGTTATCAAAACATCGGACTCTCTGAAAATTTTTTTTTTTGATACTTGTTTAATTTTATATTTTTTTAAAAAACTTCGATTGATAATTTTTAAATCATTTGCGTAGTTTATAGTTTCGAAACCCGTTAACATTTCAAAAATTTTTTTTCCTATGTTTCCAACACCTATAACTCCAACTTTTTTATTAAGTAAAGTTTCACCCTGAAGTTTTGGCCACTTATTTTTTTTTACTAAGTTGTGATTATCAATTATTTTTCGAAAATAAGATAAAATCATACTTAGAGCCATAGTGGCTACACTATAACTGAATGCAGATGGCGTATTTAGAACTTTGATTTTTTTAGTTTTTGCAAAATTTAAATCAATGGTGTTTATTCCTGTGCCCCATTTTGAGATTACTCTTAAATTTGAGGCTTTGATAAGTACACGTTTAGAGAATTCATCGTCCCCACAGATAACACCATGATATCTATCTATAATCTTTAATAGTTCTGCCTCATTCAAATATTGATTTGTTTTTTTTAGATCAACAGAATATTTTTTAGTATCAAAAAATTTTTTATATTTATGAAAAATAGGAACTAAAGGAATAGCAGAAATTAAAATCTTATATTTTGTTTTTTTCATGTGTTAAAAAAGCTTTTTAAAATCTATTAATCTACTACTTTTATATAAATTAAAATAATTTTTCTTAATCTTATTAAGTTTTTTTAAACTATAAATATTATTTTTATTAAATAGATTGCTAAGAGTTGTGTCGAAGTTTTTTTCATTTTTACAAAGCTTATATAATTGTTTGGGTAAATCTATACTTTTTAATGAAAATTCTGTTATATCATCCTTAAAAGGAATCACAACTGGTACTCCGTTGCAAACAGACTCTACTATGGTACTAGAGGAACCTGCTGTTATAAAAACTTTACTTTTTTTAATTAAATACTCAAATGGTTCATTTGAGATTATATGTTTTTTATTCATTAAATCTTTTTCACGAAATTTTAAAGCTGGATGAATTTTAAAAACAACTTTTTTTTTTTTTAAAAATTGAGATTGATTAATTAAATTAACAATATCTTTATTAATTTTATTGTCCAAATTTAAAGATACTAAAATTAAACTTTTTTTCTTAAAATGATTCTTATTTAAATAAGAAAACCTGTAAGCAAATCCCTGCAAAATTTTTAATTTTGCATAAAATTCAATTTTAGGTTTTAGATATTTTTTTCCAATAATTACTATATTTTTTGGAATCAATTGATATTTGGCCTCATGCTTAACAGGATCTAGACACAAAAAATCTTTGTAACAAGTAAAGCCTTGGTATCCAAAACTATTTGCTTTTTTGAAAAATCTATTTAAGCCAAGATTCCATCCCTTGTCTACAGCGGTGTTTTCAAACCAATTTATAGAAGTTTTAATTTCAAGGTTTTTTTCTTTAAGAGATTTAAAAAAAAAATAATTATTTAAAGCTATAATTATAGTATTGTAATTTTTTAAACATTTAAGTTCATCTAGGATTATTTGAGTAAAATCATATTCAAATATATTATTATATTTTCTATTAAATTTTTTTAATCTAAAAAAATAAAAAATACTTTTTAAGAAGTAATTAACACTTATTAGAGACTCTTTTAAAAATAAATTCTTTTTAAATTTTATCTTTTTAGTTAGACTAATCAAATCTTTAATATTTGTATTAACTATTGTAGGAACAAAAAAAACATTTTTGTTTTTAATTTTATTTTCTAAATCTCCATAATATCTTTTTGTAGACAAATTATTTCCAATTAAAAAATAATCCACAATTGATATTCTTGAATAAATATTCTTTTTATAAATTTTCGATAAAATAAAAATATAAACTCTGTAAAAAATTATTGTTATTATTTTTATTATACTTCTTTTTATCTCATTTTTTGTAATTACATTTTTTACTAAAAATTTATTTTTCAAAATAATTTTTTTAAGATTATTATTATTTATTTCAATATTTCTGATATAAACTTTTTTTTTTTTTAATTCCTTCAAAGTTTCAAGAATACAAAGATAATGAAACAAATCAGAGTTAAGATTATTTCTTTCCCCTATTATATTCACCCACCAGTCAATATCATTTTTAAAACCTTTTGATACTTTACCAATCCATTCGTTAAAATTTTTTCTTAATTTTCTTTTCTTTTTAAAATAAATATCTCTTATTAAATCATTATAATTGTAGGGATGACTTAATGTATCCCAACCACTAATATCTGAGGAAAACATAAAAATCTATTTTCTAAATTTTTTTTGAAACCAGTGAGCTAATATGTGATTTACTATTAATTGACAATCCTCAACTGGACCATATTCATTTTTTTGAGATTTAAAATGTAAACATATATCTGAATATTTTTTAATTTTTCCCCCGTCAAATCCAACTATACTAAAAACTTTACCTTTTTTTTCTCTAATCCATTTTGCTGCATTTAAAATATTTTTTGAGTTACCTGACGCAGAAAAGATTATTACTGCATCATTTTTTTTATAGTGTAATTTAAGTTGTTCTATAAATATTTTTTCATAACCAACATCATTTGCAATCGCTGTGATTATTGAATTGTTGTCACATAGATTAACAATCCTAAACCCTTTTTTTTTTGTTTTTTTTAATATATCAAATCCTACATCATTAGCTAATGTCATTGACGTAGCTGCAGCACCACCATTTCCAATCGAAAAAATTGTTGAATTTCTGGCTCTTATTTTTGAGAACTCTCTTTCAAGATCATCTAATTTTTTAAAATCCAAAGAATTAAACACATTTTGTAAATAAGTGATGTATTTCTTTGAAAAGGAGCTGATATTTTTGCTTTTATTGAGATTTTTTTTTAGCATTAATATTCCAAGATTTATCTGATTTATATATTTTATCAACTAAGTTCATAACTCTTTTAGCATCTTCAATGTTGCCTGTTTTTATTTTTTTATTTCTTTTTAAAGAATCTATAAACTCTTTAGTTTCCCTACCCCAAGATAAATCTTTTTTAAAAGACAAAAATTTTTTTTTATGACTTTTCTTTACTAGCTTAGGAATAATTTCAATTTTTTCATCTCCATATGATTTTGATCCTGATAAAATTCCATTTAAATTTATTTGACCTGTTTCCATAATAATTTCTACACGAAATTTATGTTGCCATTGTGTTGCGGTTGAATGAATCATTGCAACTACATTATTCTTAAACTTTATCAAAGAATAAGCATTGTCTTCAACTCTATATGACCAAAATTTATTTGATATAAAACTTTTCACATCTAAAAAATCACCACAGAAAAAGATCAAAATATCTAATAGATGAATTCCTTGATCTAATAATATACCACCGCCTGCCAAAGTTTTTGATGATCTCCATTGACCTTTAAAATTTATAATTTTACTTTTACCATAAAGACCACGAATATTTATTAATTTTCCATACTTTTTTTTTTTAATCACATCCTTTGCGATAATAACTGAGTCATGATATCTATGATTAAAACCATATTTTATTTTTAAATTTTTGTGATTTTTATAAACATTATATATTTTTAAGAAATCTCTATAACTTCTAGCAGGTGGTTTTTCACAAAAAACATTTATTTCTTTTTTAAGAGAATTTATTGTTGCCTCAGCTGCAAATTTGTTTGGTAAACTAATAAATATTGCATCTAATCTAAACTTAAATAATTTTTGATAGTTAGAAAAAAATTTTATATTTTTATTTTTTGGCGAGTTATTAGTATTTATATCACTTATAGCAACAATATTTACTTCTTTTATTTTTTTTAAAATTTCATACCTCTTTTTTCCAACTACACCAAATCCAGCAATTGCTACATTAATTTTCCTCATTATTTCTTTTTTGCCATGACCAGCATATGTGAACTTAAATCATTTGAATGAATTACTTTTTGAATTTCTTTTATATCCAAATAATTTATCTTTTTTCTATTTAATACTTGTAAAATTTTCTTTAGAACTGGATCCTTAACATATTTGTAATTTTTATTAGTGATATCAAAATCTAGCATTCCAGGTGTGATAATCTTTATATTTTTAAATCCATTTAAAGTTAAAATTTTCTTCATAGATTTTATTGTAAAGAAATTAAGGTGATATGGTGGATATATTGATTTTGATTTTTCTCTCAAATATTTGATATCAAATCCTTTTGCATTTAATGTACTTAAATATAATAAACCATTTTTAGATAAAATGTTGTTTAAAGACTTTATAAAAATATTAGGGTTATAAACGTGTTCAAATAATTCAAAGCATGTTACCAAATCAAATTTTTTTTTTGGTTTAAAATCTTCAATTACGTCTTTATATATAACCACGTCTTTATCTTTAAATTTCTCTGACATTTTGTCAGATGGTTCGAGCCCATACAATTTTGCATATTTCCATTTTTTTTTTAAATGTATTAAAAAATCTCCAGAACCGGAACCTATGTCTATTATTTTTTTTTTTCGATAAGACTTAAAATTTTTAGTGAGATAATTAATTTTTGGTCTTATTGTAAAATTTACTCTTTGTTTTAATTTAGGTAAAAAAAATTTTTCATACCAAAAATTATTTGATTTTGAATCTTTATAAAATTTAGATAGATCTTTTTTTGAAGGTCTTGGATTAACAATTAATGTTCCTGTACTAGAACATTCTAAGTAATCGTATCCTTTTTTTTTGAATGCATGGGTCATTTTTCCTAACCCAAGGCTTTTAAGATCTATAGTTTTAAATTTTTTTCTTCTTTTTAATAATTTTTTTGAATCTTGATCAACTAGTTTTTGATACTCTTTCAAGGTTTTATCGCTTCTTATATCACTTTCTTTAATCATAAATTATTTCATCAATTTTCTTACTATTTTTAAGTCATTATAAGTATCTACATTTA
>MDTG01058587.1_pt1 | contig 10723 bp, 10 predicted proteins | sample 811421 | NCBI WGS metagenome assembly MDTG01 (sample SAMN05326645, study PRJNA326480) | marine metagenome | isolation source: seawater | place: Pacific Ocean: South East | collected 2011
TCGACCTGCACACTACGCTACCCTGAAATATGAAAGGCATAGCCGATGGAGTTCTTCGTCGCACAAATCCTCACGGGCTTGGCCAATGCAAGTTCTCTTTTTCTGGTTGCCTGCGGGCTTTCCTTAATTTTTGGGGTGACTCGAATCGTGAACTTCGCCCACGGTTCTTTATACATGCTTGGCGCCTATATCGGGTATAGCTTGATACAAAATTTACCTGGCATGTTTGGCTTTTGGGGGGCCATCCTTCTTGCCGGAGTCGCTGTGGGCATCATTGGTGTGTTGATCGAATTTCTAGTGCTTCGACCTGTTTATCGCGCACCTGAGCTGTTTCAACTGGTTGCTACTTTCGGTGTGATTTTGGTTATCCAAGACCTCACACTTATCATTTGGGGACCAGAGGATCTTCTTGGGCCGCGTGCGCCTGGATTACGTGGTGTCGTGCGGATCATGGGCGAGCCAATTCCGAAATATGACATCGCACTTTTGGTCATTACCCCATTTGTAGCACTGGCACTTTGGTATCTAATGACAAAAACCCGTCTTGGGGTGCTGGTGCGTGCCGCGACCCAAGACCGAGAAATGGTGGGTGCGCTTGGGGTCAATCAGGCGTGGCTTTTCACGGGTGTTTTTGCTTTAGGATCTGCGCTTGCTGGTCTTGGCGGCGCGCTTCAATTACCCAAAGGAGGTGCTGATCTATTGATGGATTTCAATATACTAGCCCCTGTTTTTGTCGTGGTGGTGATCGGTGGTATGGGGTCTCTTCCAGGAGCCTATTTGGCGGCGATCATCATATCCGTGCTAAATGTTTTTGGCGTCACTTATCTTCCTCAATCCACACTGGTATTAATGTTTATTGTTATGATCATCGTGCTGATGATCCGTCCCTACGGCCTACTTGGCCGTGAGGAGGTCGCGGGGGAACACGGGCAGGTTGGAGAACCAGAACGCCCGATCAAACCCGCATCGAACCGAACTCGAGTGATTTTTATTGCCGGACTGTTTATATTGGGGTTACTGCCATTCTTTGGTTCAACGTTCTCACAGGTTCTGGTAACAGATGTTTTGATATTTTGTTTGTTTGCTGCATCTCTGCATTTCTTAATTGGCACGGGTGGGCTCGTGAGCTTTGGCCATGCAGCATATTATGGTGGGGGTGCCTATGTTGCTGCCCTGCTTGTTGTTCATGCCAATAGCCCGATGGAGTTTGCATTTTTGCTGGCGCCTTTAGGGGCAGGGTTGGCTGCGCTGGCCATCGGATGGGTTTGTTTACGTCTTACTGGAGTGTATTTTGCGATGCTCACGCTCGCGTTTGCTCAGTTGATATGGAGCCTTGTTTTTCAATGGGGCGAGGTCACTGGTGGCGACGATGGTTTGGTCAATATCTGGCCAGCAGAATGGTTAAAAGACACCACCGTGTATTTCTATTTCACCTTTGTTTTTGCTATATCGGGCATTGTTATCCTAAGGCATGTTGCACATTCACCCTTTGGTTATGCCCTTCGGGCGTCACGTGACAGTCATCGTCAAGCCGAAGCTACAGGCATTGATACCCGAAAAATCCAGCTAATAGCGTTCGGGTTTGCCGGATTAATGGGCGGCCTTTCTGGCGCTCTTTTTGTATTCTCCAAGGGTAGTATCTTTCCCAATGAGCTGGAAATTGCGCGTAGTTTTGATGCTTTGATTGTTGTCTTTCTTGGCGGTGTTAAAACTCTGGCTGGTGGTGTTGTCGGTGCTGGCTTTTTCAAAGGGATTGAGGAAATTCTATTACGCTTTGAGTATTGGCGGCTACTGATGGGGCTGTTGATCATCTTTGTAGTGATTGCCGCACCTGAGGGCGTCGTTGGTTCCCTTCGTAAGGGCATGGAGCGTCTGGGCCTTGTCAAAGCAGGAGATCAATGATGACCGCAGTAATGGAGATCCGTGGCTTAACCAAGAAATTTGGAGCAATTGTTGCTGTTGATGATCTATCATTTCAGCTAAATAAGGGTGAGTTACTGGCTCTTATTGGCCCGAATGGCGCTGGTAAAAGTACTTGTTTTAATATGCTTACCGGCCAACAAAAGGTCAGTGCTGGTAATGTGCTTTTGGATGGCGAAGACATTACTGGTCTGAGACCACGCGAGGTTTGGCGTCAGGGTGTTGGTAGAACATTTCAGATTACCGCGACCTATTCTTCAATGACGGTAGTTGAGAACGTGCAAATGGCACTGCTGTCACACCATCGCGAAACGCTAAAATTTTTGCCTTATGCGGCATATAAATACCGTGATGAAGCGTACGTCCTGCTAGATATGGTGAATATGAGGGATCAGGCTGAACGCCATTGTGCGGTGCTGGCTTATGGTGATCTGAAGCGGATGGAACTGGCCATTGCTCTGGCGCATAAACCCAAGGTTTTGTTGATGGACGAACCCACGGCAGGAATGGCTCCCAAAGAGCGCGTCGCATTAATGCAGCTTACGGCAGATATCGTAAAAGATCAGGGAGTAAGTGTTTTGTTTACCGAACACGATATGGATGTTGTTTTTGCTAATTCCCACCGGATTATGGTGCTTAATCGTGGCCAACTCATCGCCGAAGGCAATGCTAATGAAATCCGTAACAATTTAATGGTACAAGAGGTATATTTGGGCGGCGGCACGGTGTTTGCTTCTGAAAAGGAGAGCGCACATGCTTGAGGTGAGCAACATAAACAGCTTTTACGGAAAGGCTCATGTTCTCAGAAACCTAAGCTTTACCGTCCAGAAGGGAGAGGTTATCGCGCTTTTGGGTCGGAATGGAGCGGGCAAGTCCACAACGATGAAATCTGTGATGCAAATCGTCCAGACGGCCTCAGGGATTATCACGTTTCAAGGGCAAGAAATATCCAGCATGTTGCCTCATAAAATCGCAAAGATAGGTTTAGGATATGTCCCAGAAGATCGCCGTATCTTTACCGATTTGACTGTTATGGAAAATCTGCTTGTTGGAATGCAGCCCCCCCGTGAAGGGGCGGTTCATTGGACGCAGGATATGCTGTTTGATCTGTTCCCAAACCTTGCAGAGCGGCGCAATAACCGCGGTAAGGCGCTGTCTGGTGGCGAACAACAGATGCTGACAATTGCACGTACACTTATGGGAAATCCATCCTTTGTTCTGTTGGATGAACCAAGCGAGGGAGTCGCCCCAGTTATTGTGGAACAGATGGCGAAAATCATCTCGCAACTTAAATCTGAAGGCTTGACCATACTACTTTCAGAACAAAATCTACACTTTGCGCAGGTCGTAGCCGATCGGGCGGTGATTATCGAAAGTGGTGAGCAAAAATTCTATGGCACATTAGATGAACTCGACGCCCAACCCGATGTTCGAGATGCTTATCTTGCTGCATAATTGGACCCAACAGCCACGCTTGAAAGATAACAAATACAGTTTAACAGGTAGCTTATACCGTAACATCTTGGATTTCATCTGCCAGACTAAGGATTTTACCTCGAATCCAGATATGTAGTGGTGAATTGTTCAGCCTTGCCGGCCAGTAGAAATTTAGTTTAGCCGCCGCAGGTACAGGACAGTTTCGAAGGATGAAATTCGCTGCAAAGCGGCTTGCGATCCGAGATGGCATCGTGACGAGCAAATCGGTATCGGGAACGAGTAGACCTACGTCTTCGGGATTAGCTGTGCTTACGGTTGGTGTAACATCATACCCTCGATCATTAAGAGCTTTTTGAAATGCCGGTCGCCATTTCTGTCCGTAGTGAATAAATAGATGAGCTGCGGATGCAAAACCTTCAGTTGTGAACTCACCCTTTGCGAGGGCATTTGAAGGGTCCATCAGGCATAAGTATGGGTCCTCTAAAAGGAATTTTCCATAAATCCCGCTTTCGGCGATGACCACTGGAGAAAGTGCCATATCTGCCTCACCGAACAGCAACTGTCTTCCTGCTTCTGTGAAGCCAGAAATCAACTGAAGGCTTATTCCGGGCGCTTCCTGTCGGAGTTGCCGTATAAGTTTCGGTAATAAAACCGTCCTTGAGAGGTACGTGGCCGAAATTGTAATCGTTGCCTCAACGCTTGCGGGATCAAATTCAGTAGGCATTGTGGCCAGTTCAATTTCTCCCAAAATGCGTTCTGCTGTTTCTACAATTTTGTCACATCGGTTGGTGGCAAAAATCTTGTTGCCTTGTCGAACGAAGAGCGGATCGTCAAAGGCCTTACGTAACCGGTTGATCGTGTAACTGACCGACGACTGTTTTACGTTCAACTCTTCTGCGGCGACGGTAAAAGATTTGTGACGATAGACCAAAGAGAGTGTTTCCAAAGCCGCAAAGTCGACGCCCCGCAAAATTTCGTTCATGTTTTTTAATCTCTGACCATGTCATCAATTTTTTAAATAACATATATCAAAGCCATAGGGGTGGTCTATCTTATTTTGTTGTGTCAGCTTGGTTCGATCAGATTTTGTGAACGGGAAACAGTCTATGAGCAAGTTTATCATTGCGCCACATATGCGCCTGCACGAATGGATTTCTGTCGAAAAAGGGTATTTCGATCAAGTTTGTCTCGAGTATGAACTTGAAGACCAATTGATGTCTGCTTCTGGTGATCGACATGATCTGGGGGATAGAGTCGGCGCCTATCAAACATTTGAAAAAGGGCGTACATGCGATGTTAGCTCCGCATGCCACTGGACCGTGAATGTCGCCGCTGCGTCTGGTCATGGCAAGTTGTACGCAAACGCCTACTCAGTTTCTCCGTGTGGTATTTTTGTTCCTAACGGCAGTGATATTAAGCGCCCAGAAGATCTCGCAAGTGTCCCAATTTCAGTGGGATTTCAATCTGGAAGCCATTACTCAACAATTCAGTCGCTGGAGCCCTTCCTATCCCACAACGAAATCAAACTCAGCTTTGCGGATGGTTTGTTGTTCAAGCGGATGGAAAACTTGATTGATGGTAATGTTCCCGCTGTAAGCCTGTTCAGTGGCCCATATTACTTCATGGAGCAGCTCGGCTTCCGCAAAGTTCTTGATACGTCATTTATGATGGCCGCCATGGTTGCCGAAGATGCAGATCTAGAAGATGTTGAAAAGTACTTCAAAGCTTTGCGTATGGCCCAGAAAGACATAGATTTGCGACAGGAGCTCTTCACGCACTATTATCGGAATGAGTTCCCGGTACGGTTCCGCGATCAGATGGATACACGACTATTCGGACCGGGTGAACGTATAGTTTTCGAACCTTATTCACGTGAAATTTTTGATGAATCGCGCGCGTGGATTGCTGAGCGTAATATTTTTGAAGGTGGCCTTGGAGACTTGTCCTATGACCAATCCATTGTTGCTCCTAAAGCTCTCGAATTAGCAGACCAATTACCATAAGCAAGCTTACTTGTTTAATAACTGCATTGATTGTTTGCATTCAAACAGTGCACAATTTGCAGATAAGGCCCTCCGATCAATAACGAATCGGCAATATCCGGGCTATCTGTTCAATGATCCAGGGAGGGATCCATGATTAGAAGAAGTTTATTGGCGCTTGCTGCGGCACTAACCGTTGTTGGCACATCCGTTTTCGCACAAGATATAGTCAAAATTGGGGCGATTGCACCCAAGACTGGGCCACTTGCAGGCGGTGCCGTAGTAACGCAATGGCCAAATGTTCAGCTTTGGGTGGAGCAGGTCAACGCAAGAGGTGGTCTGAATGTAGGTGGTGAGAAAAAACTTATTGAACTCACCGAATACGATGACAAGACTAACCCTGGCGAACACATTAAACTCGCACAACGTCTCGCGACTCAAGACAAGGTTGACTTCGTTGTTGCTCCTTACGGAACCGGTTTCAACATAGCGACTGCCCCTATTTACGGCAAATTTGGATATCCGATGATTGCGGTTTCTGCGATTACGGACAAGGCCGACGAGTTGACCGCCCGGTATTCGAACCTGTTTTTCACACTTGGCACCACCACAGCCTTTGTGGACGGTGTTAAAGAAATTCTGATTGAACAGCGTGAAGCAGGCAACATTGGCAACGAAGTCGCAATGGTTAACGTCGCCGATGCCTTTGGCATTGAGCTGTCTGATCGTGCGCGTGAATTGTTCACAGAAGCTGGCTTTGAGATTGTATATGACAAATCCTACCCCCTAGGCACGCCTGACCTAAGTCCGGTTATGAAGGGTGCGAAAGACAGTGGTGCAAAAGCATTCGTGGCTTGGTCTTATCCACCAGACAGCTTCGGTCTCGCCGAACAAGCCATTATCGAAGATTTGGATGTGAATGTATATTACTCTGCTGTTGCAACAAGCTTTCCCGCGTTCAAAGGGGCTTACGGAAATAAGATTAATAACGTTCTTGGCGCAGGTGGCACGAATGTAGATGATCCTGTGATTGCGGCCTACCGCAAAGATCATTTGGATGTAACTGGTAAAGTTGCGGATTATTGGGCTTCGGCAAATACCTACGCTTCACTCCAAATTCTCGAACAGGCAATCGAGGGAGCTGGGACTTTGGATCGAAACGTTGTCACCCAGTACATTAAAGACAATTCCTTTGATACTGTTATGGGCAAACTTTCCTTTGAGAACCAAGTCAGCAAAACTTTTTGGTCAGTTGGTCAGTGGCAAGATGGGGTTTTCCGTGGTGTCAAAGGATCCAATGTCGAGGGCGCAGTTCCTGTTCGTACAAAAAACGGCTGGTCTGAATAGTCTAATCGAGATCGGGTGGAATAGTTTCCACCCGATTTCACCTGGAGGACCTTAATGCTGGATATTCTCGTTTCCGGCCTGCTTTTGTCAGGCACCTATGCGCTTGTCGCAATGGGTCTGAATTTGCAGTATGGCGTTGCGAGGATCATGAATCTCGCAAACGGTGAGGTTTTGGTTCTTGGCGCATTGGCCGCTTTTTGGCTTTATACAACATCTCAAATAAGCCCAATTTTAACGGTTATCCTCGTGATACCCATTGCCTTTATCGGGAACTGGTTGATTTACAGTTTTTTGCTTACGCCATTGGTGCGTAGGTCAAAAACTCAAGGGGCATTGGAAGTCGATAGCATTTTGGCTACCTTTGGGATGTCGTTCATTTTCATTGGTTTCATGGTGTCAGTTGAAGGTGGCTTTTTTTTCTACAAATACTTAAGCGAACCTATTAAGATTCTTGGCTCCACAACATCGCTTAACCGACTTGTTGCATTTTTAATTGCGGTTATGATTGGTGTTGGGCTTTATCTCTGGCTCAACCTTTCGCGCCCGGGCGTCGCGGTTCGAGCGGTGTCGGTATCAACGGAAGCTTCGGGTCTTGTTGGGATAAACGTCCCACGCGTTTCAGCTTTGGCGTTCGCGCTTGGTGGTACAGTTACTGCCGTGGGTGGAGCTCTAATATCCACATTCATTACGCTCGACGCTTCCATTGGTGTTGTCTTCACGATGAAGGCTTTGATCATCGTGATAATGGGTGGCGTTGGTGAAATACGTGGCGCCATTGTTGCCGCTGTTATCCTTGGGCTTGTTGAAACGACTGTGGCCACATTGGTAGACCCTGGCCTCACGCTGGCATCCGCCTATTTCATTTTTGTCACTATTCTCCTATTTCGCCCACAGGGCCTGTTTGGAAGGCGTGCGATATGAAACAAGCTAGTTGGCAAGAACTGGTTTGGGCGGCAATCATTGTTGCATTTTCGGCTTTTTGGCCGATGGTCGCCAATGGGTATTGGCTGGGAATTGGCGTGGACATGATGATGTACATTGCACTTGCCACTTCTTGGGTACTTTTCTCTGGCCCGACCCATTATATTTCACTAGCTTCGGCTGCATTCTTTGGGATTGGTGGTTTTGTCGTTGGCACGGGAATGAGTGATTATGACGCAAACTTTTGGGCGATGCTGGGGCTATCTGCCTTGATTGGAGGTGTTCTTGCTGCTCTCATCGGCCTTGCAACTCTTAGGCTTTCGGGTGTGTACTTTGTGATTTTCACACTTGGTTTGGCGGAAATGATCCGCAACCTAGTGAGCTGGATTCAAAATAATTTCCTAGGATCCCGCGGATTATATGTTTTGACCGATTTTACGGATACGCACCTTTACTGGATGTTGCTTGTAACTTCGGCCACGGTGTACTTGTTAGGGTGGCTTATCAGCCGCTCACGTCTTGGTTTTGCTATGCGAATTATCGGTGGAGATGAAACTGTCGCGCGCCATGTCGGGATTAACACGGCGATGGCAAAGGTTATACTTTTCACAACGACTGGCATTTTTGGTGCAATCGTAGGAGCCATTATCGCCCCAAGATGGAGCTACATCGAACCCAATCAAGTGTTTTCACCACAGTTGAGTTTCTTTGTGGTTATCATGGCTCTTCTTGGAGGATCAGGTCGACTTTGGGGACCTGTTGTCGGGGTCATACCGTTTTTGTTGATCTGGAACTGGGTCGATGCAAACTTTCCTAATCAATCAATATTGGTACTTGGCATCGCATTTCTGATAATTGTCTATTTCCTGCCGCATGGATTTGTAGGTCGAATAGAACAGTTGCGGGCGCGCATGAGGGGCAGTTCATGAAATTGAACAATGCCGTTCTTTCCGTTAAAAACGTGACAAAACGCTTCGGTGGATTGGTTGCTGTTTCCAACATGTCCTTTGATGTGGCTGAGCAAGAAATGGTGGGTGTAATCGGACCGAACGGGTCAGGTAAAACCACGATGATCAACATGATTTCTGGCGTTTTCAAACCAAGCGACGGCAGAATTTCATTAAAGGGCCGATTAATATCTGATCGTCAACCACAAAAGATTTCACGCCAAGGTATCGGGCGCACGTTTCAACTGGTTCGACTTCTTCCAGGTCTTACTGTTTTGGAAAATGTCATGGCTGGGGCTGTTTTTGGCCATCGCCGGCGTTGGGGCCGGGAAGCTGAGGATTTTGCCTACGACGTGCTCGAACGGGTGGGTATGGATGCAATGAGCCACGCACCAATTTCATCTCTGACTTACATTGATCACAAACGTGTTGAGCTGGCAAGAACGCTCGCTGGAGAGCCAGAAGTTCTACTGCTCGATGAATGGCTCGCCGGGTTAAACCCAACAGAACTTGAAACTGGAATAGAACTGATTCACGCGCTTCGGGATGAAGGGCGCACGGTGGTTATGGTTGAACATGTGATGGATGCCATTCGATCACTTTGCGACCGTTGCGTTGTTATGTCATCTGGTGCCATGATCGCAGAAGGCACCCCGGATGAAGTTTTGTCCGATAAGGAAGTCGTTCGTGCCTATCTGGGAGACGACGATGCTTGAGATCAAAAATTTATCAGCGTCGTATGGTCAACACCCTTCGCTCAAAGAAGTTGCGATAAACGTGAGTGAAGGTGAAATCGTTGTCATTCTCGGCGCCAATGGTGCTGGTAAATCGACGCTTCTTCGGGCTATTTCCGGCATTTGCGAAGGCAAAGTGACCGGGGAGGTGGTGCTTAACGGTGAAAGCCTGACTGGTTTGTCTTCAGACGCGATTATTGAAGCCGGTGTGGCGTTGGTCCCTGAAGGACGTGGAATTTTTGGTGATCTGACGGTAAAAGAAAACCTGCTACTTGGTGCTTACTCTGCCCGGGCGCGGGAAGCTGAACATGAAAACCTCGAGCGGGTCCTAAGGTTGTTTCCAAAACTACTGGAACGGCAAAGTCAAACTGCACGCACGATGTCGGGCGGTGAACAGCAAATGGTGGCCATTGGTCGAGCAATGATGTCGGCTCCTACGATCTTGATGCTTGACGAACCGTCTTTGGGTTTGTCACCATTGCTCTGCAAGGAGCTTTTCCAGAACCTTTCTTACGTTAAAGATCTCGGCATCGGGGTTTTGTTGGTAGAGCAAAATGCCAAACAAAGTCTTGCGATTGCCGATCGTGGTTATCTGTTGGAAAACACACGCATCACTTACGAAGACAAGGCGGCCAGATTAGCAAATGATCCGGTGGTTCAGAAGGCATACCTTGGTGCTGGCAGCAAAACGTTAGCTAATTTGAAGTCCCCACCTGAAGCCATTACCGCTGTGCCGACTACGGTGACAACGTCGTCCAACCCAACTCCAAGGCGCAGTGCAGAGGAGCAAATTGGCGGCTCAATTGATGAATTGGTGGCGGCAGCTGCCAAAACGTCTGTTTCAAATACAAAACAAAGCTTCAATGATATGGTTGCAGCAGCGGACCAACATGCGCAGTCTCGCATAGAGGTTGTTCTAAAAGATATTGAAACAGCGGCAGCAGCTGCGCGTCGAAAGCGATCGATCAAGACGCTTGCACAAGCGCAAAAAGCTTCGAAACCGAGACGACAAGTTGCTGACGCGCCGCCTCCAATAATTGAAGTTTACAAACGCCCCAGAGTTGAGGTGTACCGACGACGACCCTCCGGACAATTCGAAAGGGATTGATATGCTAGATACGACTCCGTCCGCCCCTGACATGAAAGGGATTTACATCAACGGCCAGTGGCAACAAACGTCGAGGCAGTTCGATGACATCAACCCGAACGATGGCTCCCTTTGGGCACGAATACCAGATGCAACTGCCGAAGATGCAAAACGTGCAATTGAAGCCGCGCAGGCTGCTTTTCCAGCGTGGTCTGGGCTAAAATTCCAGGAACGAGCTGACCTGATGCTGAAGATGGCTGAAATCATTGAAAAACGGGCGGGTGACTACATCCCGGCAGCACAGTTTGAAGGTGGCGGATGGTATGGTAAGGGTGTTTATGAAACTAA
>MDTG01141252.1_pt1 | contig 10723 bp, 7 predicted proteins | sample 811421 | NCBI WGS metagenome assembly MDTG01 (sample SAMN05326645, study PRJNA326480) | marine metagenome | isolation source: seawater | place: Pacific Ocean: South East | collected 2011
CACAATCAAGTAATATTACGCAATATTTAATTTATTAAGGAATTATATGCCAAGTGTACAAGTAAGAGATAACGAACCTTTCGAAATTGCATTAAGAAGGTTCAAAAGAGGCTGTGAAAAAGCTGGCATCTTAACTGAAACACGTCGAAGAGAATTTTACGAAAAACCAACAGCAATGAGAAAAAGAAAAATTGCTGCAGCTACAAAAAGATGTAAAAGAAAGGTTAGTATGGATACACTCAGAAAAAAGCCTCCTTATAAAAAATTTTAATTTTAAATGTCAAAATCAACTATCAAAGATAGTATCCAGCACGATCAAATAAAGTATTTAAAAGATGGAAATAAAACAGACTCATCTACACTAAGATTTGCATTATCATTCCTAAATAAAGAAGAGAAAGATAAAAAAATAGAATTAAATGATTCTGATGTTATAAAGATTCTTAAAACGATGATTAAGAGAAACAAAGATTCGTATGATCAATTTGTCAATGCCAACAGACAGGATTTGGCAGATAAAGAGAAAAAAGAAATGGATTTATTAAATACATACCTTCCAGAAATATTGAATGACGATGAAACTAAAAAAATTGTGCAAAATGTAATTAACGAATTAAATATTACATCGGTGAAAGAAATGGGTAAAGCAATGGGGCTCATTAAAAAAAACCATGGAGATAGTATTGATATGTCTCTAGTAAACAAGCATATAAAGGAATTTCTTAGCTAAATCCCTCTTTCCAAAACATCGCTAAATATCAATAAGTCTTGTATAATCACAGCATGGATAAAAACTTACAATTTTTGGAATTAAAACGTATGGATCCTGATGTGGTATCTCCATCGAAAAGAAAAAAAGACTATAAAGAAATTTATGGTCACTACTCTTCTCGTATAGCTGCAGAACAATCGGGTAGATGTATTGAATGCGGCAATCCTTACTGTGAATGGAAATGTCCCGTTCATAATTATATACCACAATGGTTAAAATTGATTTCTGAGAATAAGTTGTTTGAAGCTGCAGATTTATCACACCAGACAAATTCCCTACCAGAAATATGTGGTAGAATTTGCCCGCAAGATAGATTGTGCGAGGGGGCATGTACACTCAATGATGGTTTTGGAGCTATTACAATAGGGAGTATTGAAAAATACATTACTGATGAAGCAATAAGTCAAGGCTGGAAACCTAACCTATCAAACATTAGAAAAAATAAATTTAAAGTTGGAATAATTGGGGCTGGCCCAGCTGGTCTTGCATGTGCAGATGTTTTAGTTAGAAATGGATTTAATCCAATCATATATGATAAGTATGAGGAGATTGGTGGACTATTAACATTCGGTATACCTCCATTCAAATTAGAAAAAGAAATTGTAAAACAAAGAAGAACTATTTTAGAAGAAATGGGAGTTAAGTTTGTTTTAAACACTGAGATAGGAAAAGATATTAGCTTCAAAAAATTTAAAAGTATGTTTGATGCGGTGTTTCTTGGCATGGGTACATACACATATATGAAAGGTGGTTTTCCAGGAGAAGATTTAAATAATGTTTATGACTCTCTTCCATATTTAAATTCAAACATTAGAAATATTATGAAAACAAAAGGTAATGAATTTATTGACCTTAAAGGTAAAACAGTTATGGTTCTTGGCGGTGGAGATACTGCAATGGATTGTAATAGAACCGCACTTAGACAGGGTGCAAAAAAAGTTTACTGTGCATACAGGAGAAATGAAACAAATATGCCAGGGTCAAAAAGAGAAGTAAAAAATTCTAAAGAAGAGGGTGTTCAATTTTTATGGAATATGCAACCTGTAGAAATTATAGGTGATGGAAAAGTTTCTGGTGTTAAATTCATGAAAACAAAATTAAAAAAAACTGATATCAGAGGTAGAGAAGTGCCAATGATGGTTCCAAACAGTGAAAAAATCATCAAATGTGATACGGTTATTTTAGCTTTCGGCTTTAGACCTAATCCTCAAGACTGGTTTGAGAAGAATAAGATTAGAACAGACGAAATAGGTAGAGTAAAAATAAATAACCTAAAATATCCTCACCAAACTGATAATCCAAAAATATTTTCTGGCGGCGACATGGTAAGAGGATCTGACCTAGTAGTGACTGCTGTTTTTGAGGGAAGAAATGCTGCAAAAGGTATAATTGATTATATCTATGATAATAATAAATGATTGCGAGCAAGCACCTGCTTATCAAAAGTATATATCAGCATAAAGTTGATAGAACACCAATTTGGATAATGCGACAAGCCGGTAGATATTTACCTGAGTACCTCAAAACTAAAGAAAAAGCTGGAGGGTTTATGGGATTAATTAGAAACCCAGATTTAGCTTGTGAAGTTACTCTTCAACCATTAAGAAGATATCAGCTTGATTCGGCTATTTTGTTTTCGGACATACTTGTCGTAGCTGATATGTTCAATATGAATTTAAGATTTGAAGATAAAATAGGTCCTATCTTTGATAACCCATTACGTACTGAAAAAGACTTAAATAAAATACCAAAAGATTTAGACGTATCAAAATTATCATATGTGAACCAAACAATAATAAACATTAAAAGCGAACTTAAAGATAATCTTCCTCTTATTGGTTTTATAGGAAGTCCTTGGACTGTTGCTACTTATCTAATAGAGGGAAATTCTACAAAAAAGTTTACCTATATATTAGATATGATGAAGAGTAATGTAATTTTACTAAAAAAAATATTAGATATGATAACAAAAGGGAGTATTGATTACGTACAACAACAAATCCAAAATGGAGTTGATGTAATTATGATTTTTGATACGTGGGGTAGTCTTTTACCAAATAAACAGTATCAGAGTTATTCTTTAGATTATATAAAGAGAATTATTACTAGTATAAATAATAATGTTCCAATTATATATTATAGCCGTAATACATCTAATTTTGAAAATTTAAAAGATATGAATATAGATTGCATAGGTGTTAGCTCGGAAAATAATTTGCAGAAAATTTATGAATTATTAGATAAAAAAGTATCTCTTCAGGGAAATTTTAATGTCGAATTGCTCAAAAATGATGACTCAACAATAAGATCTGAAGTAATAAAAACACTTGATAGCTTTCCTTATGATACTGGGCATGTTTTCAATTTAGGTACAGGTATTACACCAGACATAAGCCCCGATAAAGTATCTTATTTGGTGGATATAGTCCATGAGTTAAGCTCAAAATGAATAATAAAATATACTTAATTGGCTCTATGGGTTCGGGTAAATCTTCTATTGGAAGGTTATTGGCAAAAAAATTAAATATTCCTCACTATGATTTAGACAAAACTATTGAAAGAAGTCAAAAAATGCCTATTACAAAAATATTTGAAAAATATGATGAAATATATTTTAGAGAACTAGAATCAGCTGCATTAGTAGAATGCTCAAAATATGAAAAGTTTGTGGTTTCCACAGGGGGTGGTTGTGTCCTTGATGAAAATAATCAAAAGGTTTTCAAAAACGGATTTGTAATTTATCTTAAAATTTCTCTAGAGGCTCAATATGAAAGGATTAAAAATAGAAGCCATAGGCCATTGCTAAATAATGATAATATAAAAGAAACACTAAGAAATCTTGATACAATTAGAGGAAAAATATATTCAAGCGTTTGTGATATTGAAGTCGATGTTTCAAATTTAGATAAAGAACATGTTTTATCAAGTATCATTAATGGGTTAAAATCAAATTAAGTGAAAAAAATAATTCTTACAACAAATCACAGAAAAGTACCAATAATAATAGGTAAGAATATATTAAAAGACTTTGATCTATCTAAGTATGTTTCTAATAAAGATGTTCTTATAATCTCCAATACCACTATAGGAAAACTCTATCTCAAAAAAACGAAAAATTTATTTAAAAAATTTAATGTGAATACTTTGATGCTACCTGATGGAGAGAAGTACAAAAACAAAGATACTCTTAATAAGATATATAATTTCTTGATAAAAAATAAATATGACAGGTCGCTTACAATTGTCGCGTTAGGTGGAGGTGTTATCGGGGACCTCGTTGCTTATGCCTCAGACACTTTTATGCGCGGAGTGCCCTTAATTCATATACCTACAACACTTCTGGCACAAGTAGATTCATCTATAGGGGGCAAATGTGGTATTAACCATGAGTTAGGTAAAAATTTAATAGGCTCTTTCAAACATCCAAATTTAGTACTCATAGATATAGATGTTCTTAAAACACTTCCAAAAAGAGAATTCAAGGCGGGAATGGCTGAAGTTATAAAATATGGATTAATTAAGGACAAGAAATTTTTTTATTTCCTGGATAAAAATAGCAAGGATATTCTTAATCTAAACAGCAACTGTCTTCTCAAGATGATCACAACGTGTGTATCATCGAAATCAAGCATAGTAAAAGAGGATGAGTTAGAGGGTGGCATAAGAGCATTATTAAATTTTGGGCATACATTTGGTCACGCAATTGAGGCATCAAAAAATTATAAAGGGATACTTCATGGTGAAGCTGTAAGCATAGGTATGAATATGGCATCTGCTATTTCAGCTGACTATCAATATATTTCTGATGAAGACTATTGTGAAATTGAGGATACTCTTATATCTTTTGGACTACCTACAGTGATACCAGAAAAAATTACCACTGAAAATTTAATGAAACATGTTAATCATGATAAAAAGAAAATTTCTGGAAAAAACAGATTCATATTATTGAAAGGAATTGGAAACGCTTTTATATCTGATAATTTAGAGAATAAGTATCTAAAAGAATTATCTAAAAACTTCATCAGTCAATCCTAAAATACATTTTTGTGTTAAAATGATCTCATTATGAGTATGGGACATAAAATAAAGAATTCACTCTATTCTCCCACTTTTGAAAGGGATAATTGTGGATTCGGCTTAATTGCTAGTATGGATGATCGTCCATCTAATTGGATAATTGACACTAGTATAGAAGCTCTTAATAGACTTAAACATCGAGGTGCTGTCTCCGATGATGGTAAATCTAGTGACGGATGTGGCCTTCTTATAAAAAAACCAGAAGATTTTTTTAATCATTGTGCTGATGAATTAAATTTTAATCTTGGTAAAAATTATTCATTTGGAACAATATTTTTGCCTAAAGATAAGTCTCAGCATAAAAAAATAAAAGAAACTTTTTTCTTTCAAATAAAAAAACTACGCCTCGAAGTTCTTGGGTGGAGAAAGGTTCCTATCGATAAAAAGGTTTGCGGGAAAGAAGCATTATCATCTCTTCCAGATATTCAACAAATAATAATCTCTGGATCAAATGATTTACATGAAAATGAATTCGAAAAAAAATTATACATAGCAAGATTACAAATTGAAAAAATACTAAGTGACTCAGATCTATATATATGTAGTATGTCTTCAAAAGTTATTTCTTATAAGGGGCTAATAGTCTCTGAAAATATTCAAAAGTTCTATCCGGATTTAGTTCATAATAAAATGAAAACCTCCTTATGTGTTTTTCATCAAAGGTTTTCAACAAATACGTTGCCTCAATGGAAACTAGCACAACCATTTAGACACTTGGCTCACAATGGTGAGATCAATACTATACAAGGTAATCGACATTGGTACATGGCCAGAAGAAATAAACTTGATATCTCTGGTCTCCCAGAATTAAGAAAAATGCATCCAGTTGTGTCTATGAGTGATTCTGATTCATATTCACTTGATAATATGCTTGAGTATTTGTTAATAGGTGACATGGGTATCTTTAGAGCAATGAGAACCCTTGTTCCTCCTGCCTGGCAAAATAATAAACAAATTGATAAAAAGCTTAAAGCATGTTTTGAATATCATTCAATGCACATGGAGCCTTGGGACGGACCTGCCGGAGTGGTATTAACTGATGGTAGGTACGCAGCATGTGTTTTAGATAGAAACGGCCTAAGGCCAGCAAGATACATTATCACGAAAGATCGACATATCACACTAGCATCTGAGGTAGGTGTATATGATTATAAAGATTCAGAGGTGCTTCATAAAGGTAGGTTAGCTCCAGGGGATATGCTTGCTGTTGATACACTTAATGGCGAAGTGTTGTTATCAGATGATATTAATAAAATATTAAAAGATAGACACCCTTATGAGGAATGGCTCAAGAAGAACTCGACTGATTTAAGCGCATATTCTGAAAAAAAAGAAAAGATGTTGGGTTTAGATTCTTATGAGCTTACAGTTTTAAAGAAATATCATGGAGTATCTCTTGAAGAAGAGAAGGATGTTATTCTTCCTTTAGCAAAACTAGGGATAGAAGCCACAGGCTCTATGGGTGATGATACTCCAATGCCTGTTTTATCAAAACAGTCGAGATCAATTTATGATTATTTTAGGCAACAATTTGCGCAAGTAACAAATCCACCAATTGACTCTCTCAGAGAAACTAGTGTTATGTCGCTTGAGACCTGTCTCGGAGTTGAAAGAAACCTATTTGATGAATCATCACTGCATGCAGGGAGGCTTATACTTAACACGCCTATACTATCAAGACAAGTTTTTGAGAAATTAGTTAGTTTTAATAACAAAGGTTTTCCAAATGATAAGTTGAGCCTTCATTATGATAAAACTATTGATCTAGAAGAGGCAATAAATACCATATCAGATAGAGCAGTTAGAAGTGTAAAAAAAGGTAATGTTCTTATTATACTGTCTGATTTGAACCTTAATAGTAATCAATTAACCATTCCAGCCTCAATGGCCGTTGGGGCTGTCCATCATAGGCTTATCAAAGAGGGTATTCGATGTGATTGTAATATTATTATAGAAACAGCTACAACTTGGAATTCTCACCATTTTGCAGTGCTTCTTGGATATGGTTGTTCAGCAATATATCCATATCTATCTTTCAGCGTAATAGAAAATATGATTTCACGAAATAATCTTGATAAAAATATATATGGCAATCATGTCTCTAACTACATAAAAGGAATTAACAAGGGGTTACTAAAAATAATGTCTAAGATGGGGATATCTTGTGTCTCGAGTTATAGGGGTGCTCAATTGTTTGAAATTATTGGCCTAAATTCTGAAATTATTAATCTTTGTTTTAAAAATAACACCTCAAGGATAGAAGGTGCCGGATTTAGAGATATTGAAAATGATATAAAAAATAACAAAAAGTACTCTCTTAAACCTTCTGAAGCAATTGGTAAAGGCGGTTTACTTAAATTTACCGCAGATGGTGAGTATCATGATTATAACCCTGATGTTGTAAAAGCATTACAGGAATGTGTCACAACAGGTGATTACGATGACTACATAAAATTTTCTAAACTTGTTAATTCGCGAGATCCAAGTTTTATGAGAGATTTATTTAAACTTAAAACAAGAAGATCTATACCTATAGGGGAAGTTGAATCAGCAAATAAAATTCTTAAAAGATTTGATACTGCCGGTATGTCCCTTGGAGCTCTTTCGCCTGAAGCACATGAAGCACTTGCAATTGCTATGAATGCTATAGGTGGGAGATCTAACTCCGGAGAAGGTGGTGAGGATATCAATAGATATAATTCGCCAAAAACTTCGAAAATTAAACAAGTTGCCTCTGGTAGATTTGGAGTTACACCGCATTATTTAGTAAATGCAGATGTCATACAGATAAAAATTGCTCAAGGTGCTAAGCCAGGTGAAGGTGGGCAGCTCCCAGGAGATAAGGTTGATGAATATATTGCTAAGCTCAGATATTCAGTTCCAGGAGTTACTTTAATTTCCCCGCCACCTCATCATGATATATATAGTATAGAGGATTTAGCACAGCTTATATATGATTTAAAGCAAGTTAATAACAAAGCTCTTGTATCTGTAAAACTTGTCTCCCAAAAAGGTGTGGGAACAATTGCAGCAGGTGTAACAAAAGCATATGCAGATTTAATAACTATTTCTGGTTACGATGGAGGAACTGGTGCGAGCCCATTAACATCCGTTAAATATGCTGGGGCTCCATGGGAAATGGGTATAGCAGAAACTCAGCAAACATTAATGCTTAATAACTTGAGACATAAAGTAAGAATTCAAACTGATGGAGGTTTAAAGACAGGATTAGATGTAGTTAAAGCTGCCATTTTTGGTGCTGAAAGTTTCGGGTTTGGAACGTCAGTTATGGTGGCTCTGGGTTGCAAGTATTTACGAATATGTCACCTTAATAACTGTGCTACAGGGGTCGCCACACAAAATAAAATCTTAAGAATGAAACATTTTTCTGGTAGCCCGGAAAGAGTAATTAATTACTTTAAATTTATTGCACAAGATGTCAGAGAAATAATGTCATCTATCGGGGTGAAGACTATAGATGAGTTGATTGGTAATACTCAATACCTAGATATCGAAAAAGGTGCTACTGATAAGCAAAAATCTTTGAGTCTAAAGAAGATGTTAGTTGTTACAAATAAAAAATCACCTAAATATTGTAATATAAGATCAAATAAGCCATTTGATAGAGGTGCCTTAGCTAAGAAGATTCTTGCTGATTCAAAAAATTCGATATTAGAACGCAAAAGCATTGAACTCAATTACCAAATTAAAAATTTAGACCGCTCAATTGGAGCAAGCCTATCTGGTGAAATAGCAAAATTATATGGCAATCATGGATTCGCTGATACACCAATTAAACTAAACTTTATTGGTACCGCTGGCCAGAGTTTAGGTGTATGGAACGCGGGCGGCGTCGAGATATATCTCACAGGTGATGCAAATGACTATGTAGGCAAAGGTATGGCTGGAGGAAAAGTAATAATAAAAGCTCCAGACAGTTTTAAAACTGATGCTGATAAAAATAGTATAATAGGCAACACGTGTCTGTATGGAGCAACTGGCGGAAAAATGTTCGCAGAGGGTAAAGCTGGTGAGAGATTTGCTGTGAGAAATTCAGGAGCAATAGCTATTGTTGAAGGTGCGGGCGATCATTGCTGCGAATATATGACTGGCGGATGTTCTATAATTTTAGGTGAAGTTGGAAATAATTTTGGAGCTGGTATGACAGGTGGCATTGCATTTGTATATGATCAGTCTAAAAATCTGTCAAAGAATATTAATTCAGGCTCAGTAGAAATTATTGAACTTTCGAGCACAGATAAGGCTACATTAAACTTCTTTTTGAAATATATTAAAGACTATGTATCAGAAACAGGAAGCATCAAAGGGAAAAATATTATAAATAATATCTCTGACGAACTAAAATACATAAAAATGGTTAAACCAATCAATTCATCAATGGAAGATATTAAAAAGAATACTATTAACAAAGTAGCTTGATAATGGCAAATATCGACAGAGCATTTATTGACCAAGTTCTGTCATCAACTGACATAGTTGATCTGATCAAAGAAAAAGTTAATCTCACAAAGAATGGAAATAATCACAAGGGCTTATGCCCTTTTCATAACGAAAAGACTCCCTCTTTTAATGTTTCTGCTACCAAACAATTTTATCACTGCTTTGGATGCGGTGCATCCGGAGATGCCATTAAGTTTCTCATGGAGCATGATCATTTAACTTTTATTGAAGCATTAAGTAAGTTAGCACAGTATGCAAATCTTGAGTTACCTGAGAATACAAAAAAGAATGATGCATCGTACAATCTTTTCTTACTAAATAAAAAAGCTGCCCAATTTTATAGTAGTTATTTAATGTCAAACAGAAAAGCTCTCGAGTACTTATCAGATAGAAATATAGATAAGCAAATGATTGAAGTATTTAATATTGGATTGTCTAATGATAGTTGGGATGACTTAAGTAAATTGTTTGCGAAAAGTAAAGAAGTAAGTAGTGGTCTCGAGGCTGGGCTATTAATAAAATCTAATAATAAGGTTTATGATAGATTTAGAAATCGTATTATATTTCCGATTAGGAACAGCTCAGGAAACTATATAGGTTTTGGAGGAAGAGTTTACAACTCAGATGAAGGAGCAAAATATATAAACTCACCAGAAACTAAATTATTTCATAAGAGTTATGAGCTGTATGGACTTTACGAAAGTAAAAAATATATTAATAAAGATAACAAAGTAATAGTTGTTGAGGGATACACCGATGTAATTGGACTACATAAAGAAAACATAAAGAATTGCATCGCAACACTTGGAACTGCTTTTACCAAATATCACTTCAAAAAAATAATTAGATATACAAAGAATATTTTATTTTGTTTTGATGGCGATAAAGCTGGTAAATCTGCAGCATGGAAAGCTATTAATAATTGCATTTCAGAATTAAAAGATGATATTCAATTATATTTTATCTTTCTTCCTGAAGGTAAAGATCCAGATAGTTATGTACAAGAGGATAAAGATGGCTTTCTCAACTTGATATTAAATGCAATGCCATTGTCAAAATATATAGTTGATAACCTTAAATCTAATTTAAATTTAGATACAGTAGAAGGTCGTACCTCTTTTTCTTTACGAGCAAAAGATATACTTAATCAGATGCCGAATATTACATATACAGCTATATTAAAAAAAGAGTTAGAGAGCATCTCTGGAAGTGCTATTAATCTTAGTAATCAACAAAATCCAATTATAAATAAACCTGAAAACAATATTAATGATTCTGAAGATTTTGATATAAAAGAATTAACTCTCATAAACATTCTACTTGAATACCCTGCTCTCTTAGAAGAAGGATCATACGAGAAGTATATTACTGATATTTTTTTAAAAGAGATTTATTCTGTTGTTAAAAAAG
>MDTG01197014.1_pt1 | contig 10723 bp, 18 predicted proteins | sample 811421 | NCBI WGS metagenome assembly MDTG01 (sample SAMN05326645, study PRJNA326480) | marine metagenome | isolation source: seawater | place: Pacific Ocean: South East | collected 2011
GCATCTCCGATGACGGAATAGTCAAATCTAAGTTCTGAACCCATGTTTCCGACAATACATTCGCCTGAACTGATACCGATGCCCACATTAATAGGAGGCAGGTTAAGAGGTTTAAGTTCTTCATTTAATTCCTTTGTTGCTTCAAGCACTTCAAGGGCAGATTTTACGGCAAGGTCGGCGTGGTCTTTACATTCAAGAGGCGCATTCCAAAAACTCATTATGCAATCGCCCATATACTTATCTATGGTTCCATTATTATTTAGTATTATTTTGGTCTGCATGTCTAAGAACTTATTAATGAGTTCTACTAATCCCTCAGGATTATCTTCTTTCATATAGTGTTCGCTTATGGGAGTGAATCCGATTATGTCCATGAACATGAAAGTCATCTCTCTTCTATCTCCACCAAGTCTAAGTTTACTTGGGTCTTTTTGTAGTTCTTCAATCATGTCAGGAGATAAATATTTTTGGAACTGCTTTTTGATTTGTTGTTTCTCTTGGTATGTGATATAGTATTTGTTAAACGAAGCATGTCCGAATATCAACAAGGAGCTAACCGATGAAAAAAAGGTATCGAAAAGAACGAGTTGAGAAGTCCAAATATAAAAACCCCCACCCAATTGAAATCCAACAATACTTAGACTCATTATCCCCGCAAGAACTGTGGGAAGTTTGTAAACCATCAGAAGTATCAATAAGAGAACTGACACCAGAAGAACAATCTCGAGCTGTTCAAGATAGTAGGATTGTTGTATTCGAGTGTCTTGCAAGACGGTTTGGATTAGGTTTGCTTGAACTTCGTGAGGATACATTACACCCTTTGGGGTTGAAACTGGATTATTAAGACCCTCTGCAGTAAGACCCCATATAAGAATCTTATTTTCAAAACCCGATTCTGGTAAATCAACTGCAGATATTCTTTCAAATTTATTCCAATATGATATCATAACATCACCTGTAGGTGTTGTAGATATGGGTGGATTTCTACCCATTCTGACCCACTCTACACCCATTTCAGGTGTGACTTTTAACTGATATGATTTCTGGTCTAAGAATGCACGAAGAGTTTCTAGTGCAACTGAAGGATATACTTGTTCATTTGCATAGACTAATAGTGGTGCAGAACGAACTGTTCCGTCAAAGTTTGGTGTTCCCGTAATCGGTGGAGTCGAAGAAGTTACCCCAACACCGTAGGTATTCTCTCTAAGTATAGGAATTGGTGATACTATCCCCGAATAATTCCATATAAAGTCTTTTGCCTCTGCACCTCCTAGTGTGGAAGTTCCAACAAAAGGGGCTACTCCTGAATCTTTTTGTGGCGATGGCGCGCTGCTTAGGATTGAAAGTCTGTTTATCAGTCCTTCTGCGAATAATACATCTTCATTAAGGGTTCGGTCAGGTTCACTAAAGACCATACTAAAAACATGAGTATTACTATAATGACTATCAAGCATGAGTTTACTATAATCACCACGAGGTAAAGGATACTGACCAAGAACTTCCAAAGTTTTCTCATCAATGTCGACAAGAACGATATCATTGACATAATATTCTCCTTTTTGTTGATGTAATACATCGAACCATGACCATTGTATATTTTCTACAAGGTATGGTGACCATATCTTTAAACCAACGAGTAAAGATATAGATACTAAAACTGATTTCCAATTAAACATAGAAGAAGAGATATAAAGCACCACCTATTAAAACACAGGCTAAAAATATTGACCAAGTTTTTGACCAAAATTTCTTTCGTTCATTTCTTCTGTATTCGTTGACCATATCAACGACTCTTTCGGGATAACTCATGAGAATTTCTTTTGTATTCTTTTATACATATAGTATATAGAGAGACCATAAGTAGCAAGGACAGTCATTGTAATTCCAATGTAAAGTAATTCTACTGGTGTTAGAAAGAGAACTTGCCAAACGAAATTTGCAGCTGCTTCTGCATCACCCATGGCTTCAGGCATGACGATATCATTCTCTTCAAATAGAACTAATATCTCATCGAACTCTTCTTCGGTAAGACATTCATAAAACTCTGGTGGACATTCGGTCATTTCTAATTACCTTGTGAGACATTAACAGTGCAACCACCTACTGTATAACAAGTTTGTGTAAGGTTATAACTTTGATTAGTTGAACCTTGTTGTAATAGATTTAGAATTGTGTGTTCTGTTCCTTGTAATCTAATTTGTGCATTATGATTACCACTTCCTTTTTGCAGGAGACTTGTCTCAGAATCGTCAGCACCTTGATAAAAATATGCATGACTGTAATGTGTTCCTGTTCCTTCTTGCCATGATTCGTGTTCTACACCATCGACATGGATGTCTAAGTTATGTGTATGGCCTCCGTCTTGATAGATATCAACAACATTATTATTTCCTAATATATGACGGCCATATGTTGCACCATTCTTTTGTATTATGTTCTCAATATTACCAGTTCCGTCAACATCACCACCCCAAGATTTTCCAGAACCCCAATATGAGACCCAAGAAATAGAATTTCCTATTCCTATCTGTTGAATATTCCATGTATTGTTTTGATGTGCAAAAGAGAAATTGATTGTATTATCTGAACCTATTTGAGAGATATTAAGATTTGCATTGTCTCCATCTGCAACTTGTTCCACATGAACATGATTATCTCCAGCAAAAACCATAGGGGTCAGGAAGACCCCTAAAGTAATTTTCAATAATGATTTAGTTATATAATCCATAGTAATATCATAGTTAATATAACCCCTTTACCGAATGCTAACCAATACATGTGGTAATCATCCAGTTGGACTGACTGTTGAAATCCAATAATTTGTCTTTCATGCCAATCACGGAGTTCTGATAACATATTTATCATACGACCTCCTCTTTTTTATTTGTCGTAGTGGTATTTAGTTGACCTGGTTAATGAAAATGAAGATTTCATCACCTCCATTTACTGTTATGATACCCTCATAACTTGGTGTAATTGTGTTTAATTGAACAGATGCACCTGGTTGGAATGTTAAAGTTATCTTTCCTTCAACTTCTCTAAAGAATACGAGACCACCATCTTCAATGAAAACATTGTATTGTGAGTCTGCATTCTTACCAAAAGAAGCCCCTTTTATATTAAAGTCTGAACTTCCACCTGAAGATGCTTGTCTATCTCCTAAATCTTTTGTAGTTTTAATTAATTCTTCAACGACATCTAACATGTCTACTAGAAAGTCTGCATCTAAGAAATCAATATCAATAGAACTATATCTTGCATCATAGTCTGGGTCATTTGCATAATCATCGTAATCTTTTTCTAATTCATTAAACTCTAAGAAGTCTACATCTAACATTCCTTGGTCTTCGTTATTGTCTTCTCTTGCCTGTTCTTCAACTGCTTGTTCTACTGCAGGTGGTGGTGCAACGATAAACATGTTGTCTATCTGATTAACTGTTAAATTTGATATAGTGACTGGTGGAGTTGGTGGTGTATCTAAACTTGAAACCATTGTTGCTTGAAAGGCCTTATCTAAAATTATTTCTCCGCCTTCATTTATGACTGTTATTTCTCCTGATGAATCTCCGAATCTATCAGGAAGAAGCATTATCAAACTCCTTCCGAGTTCGTCAATGGTTGTTGTAAAATCCGTCCCACGAATTGCTATTTGAGCCGTAGGTGTTCGTATGTCTATATTAGACTTGTTTATTTTTTGCCCAGCTCCAGAAGCAAATCGTGCGGTGCCTTGCATCATTCTTAAAGACATCTTGGATAAACTTGGATTTGGGTCGTAGTATACTTCGTCTATGTATACTTGTGTGTGTTCTGTAAGTGCAAGTTCCTCATCGTCAAGGAACTCAATAAGCATTCTGCCGTTACCTGTTATTGCCTCATCATAGAGAACAATTCCTGTTCCAACATCATTACCTATTTCGGAATTGTTTCTAAGAACAGAACCAATTCCTGTAGATTCAACTATATCTCCGATGGAGTCTGCCTGAACAGACCCCATGAAGAGTAAGATACTAAGAATCGTTAGATGTGTCTTTCTGATTGATTTGTATAGTTGAGTTATCACTTGTAATGTCCAAAGTAATTTCACCTTTACAAGTAGAAACACCTTGTGGGCATGTTCCACTTAACTGATTGATGTCTACATCTGCAGAATCACCAGTCAATTCAAAAGTGATGTTATGATAAGCACCATCTTTTTGCAATGTGTTGATATTGTTTGAAGCACCTGTTATATCAAAATTCCAGGTTGCATCATCTGATTCAACATCTACATCAAAAATATTGGAGTTACCAATTACTATTAAATCAAAATCTAACCTCTCTGCTTGAGCAATAGAACCTTGGTCAAAATCCATTGTGTTAGAGTCACCAGTTATATCTACTACCATACTTGTAGTATCAGATGAACCAGTTTCTCCAATCATCCAATCAAACACATTACTATCACCATTAAATTCTAGTGTGTAAGATGAAGAATCGGCTGTCAATTTTCCATAAAGTAAGTTCTCGTTACCTAGTTGGTCGATGTTAAAAGTCAACGAAGTACCACTAATTGGCATAGCACTTGAACTACTTGAAAAGTTGTCCAGTCCCATTTTGTTACCATAACCTATTTGGTCGATATATAATACTAAAGTATCACCAGATTGTGTTATGTTAATTTCGTTATCATCGTCCGCCGCAGCAAACAGAAAAGGTGTAGAAAGAAATATACTTAGCGCTAATAGATATTTTTTCATTTTTCTTTTCCTTTTATTTCCCAATACCCTCTATCATGGCCTTGGTGTATTAGTTCGAACACGGCAGCTTCAATTGCTGTTCGTGTTGCATAAGTCACTGACTCATTATTTCCCACTCCGTCCTCGAACTCGACTAATTGTGTTCCTTCTTCAATGAATCTGAACACATCGCCTCCTCCGCCATAAGAAAGGATAGTCTTTCTTGTTTGGACATTCAATAATACTTCACCTGTTAGAACTGATACTGCTCGTAATGAAACGGTTATAGCATCCTTTCTATACATTCTACTCATACCAATCCCTAATGTTCTGGCACCTCGGCCACCACTTTCAAGATTGGTATCGTAACCAATAATTCCACCCTCGATAATCATTCCTGCAAATAAAAGTGGTGCAACACCTGGAGATTCCTCTCCCTTTTTCTTTGCAATGTCATCACGAGCAGACCTAATAATTTGTCTCTCTCTAACCAGATGGTCTAAACCTTGTCGTTCAACTACTCTGAACCATGTTCCACCACCTGCTGTTTTTAATGCATCAATTAACATCTCAGTTCCACCTTGTGATACTGCAGTTGAAAATGATGCAATGTTGTCTTGTGCTTTTCTTTGACCTGTTTTGTCGTCAAACTTATAGACTGCAACTACAGGTTTATCTTGAGCTGGGGGAAGTGCAAGTAATTCTATGTAACTCGGAAGTTTAACTGCCTCTGGTTCGTCAACACATATGAAAGGCATTGCTCTTTCAAAAGTTCTTCCCGCTGCCTTGGCATAGTTCCACAAATCATGGTTGTATTCTTCACCCCATGTTGCAGGATTACATTCTTGTGGGTCGTTTGAGAATCTCGGAACTGACGCGCAAGATGTAAGTATTATGGCTAGACTAACCGCCGTCAGAACCCGAACCATCACCGTCGCTCCCGAAGTTTCCACTTCCAATTGGTATTTCTATAATTGTTTCTGAACCTTGGTCGTCAACAATAGTCATTCTAATGAATTCTGTTCCGTCTTCATTCGTTATAACTTCATAAGTTACTGTTGAACCCTCTAATACGAATGAACCGAATCTAACAGGATTATCGTTGTTAAACATATTCTCAACTAACTGTTTTGCCATTTGAGCATAGATTCTCGATTCCAAGTTTCTGATAAATTTTGCTAAGGTGGTATTGTTTTCTTCTCTCTCGGCAGCTTTTCTGGCAGCCTCTAAAGCTTCTTCGATTGCTTTCTTTCTGGAGAACTCTTGGTTTTCCACGGTCAAATAATGAGATGCAGTTCCTATTCCTGAGAAACTAGGATTTTTAAATTTATGAACTATCTCTGTTGCAGATAGTGGAAAAGATAAAAGCATAATTATGAAACATGCTGGTAAAATTAATTTCATTTTCCCTCCTCGATTCTTTTTTTCTTTTCGTTTTCACGATATTCCAAAACTACATCAACCTTTTGTTGTAGTCGAATAAGGTCTTGGTCTAACATACGGACTTGGTCGATTAATCTAATTAACGCCATATGTTGTTCTTCGATTTCTGGTTCTAATTTTTCACCGACAAACCACCAGATATAATAGATGAAGTATCCCATTCCAACGGACATCACTATCGGAAATCCGTAATCGGAGATTAATTGTGCCACTTCGGACATTAATCCCTCCTAGCATCTATCTTCTCGTCTTCTATAAAGTTCTCTGCCCTTGCGACTCGCTCTATATCAGGTCTAAGTTCTAATGCTGATGATACTAACATGTCGATTTTAATCATTTCATTCGACATGGTTCTTGCTCTATTTTCTAAAGACTTACAGAACATTGTTAATGTTTTGATGTCATCTACTACACCCTCTAAGATTTGTTTGATAACAACGAAGATAAAAAACCCCATAATGATTGCACCTGCAATCGGAGCACCCACTTCACCTATCAAATTGAACAAATCTTCCATGCCTTTATTTATACTTTTTGCTTTCTTCCGAGTAAAAAAAAGGGTGCATAAACACCCTTTTAATGACTAAGTAGTCTAAGTTTATTTCATCTGAGAATGGATTGATTTAATCACTTCTGCTTTTGAACCTGAAACTTTCACCTTGAGGTTTTCCTTTTCTGCAAGTTGAATCAACTGAACCTTAGTTAGTTTCTTTAACTCTGCCTGTGAAGGAACTTTTTTTGCAGGTTTCTTAGATACTACTTTCTTTGCAACAGGTTTATCCTTTTTGTTAAATACAAAATGATATACTACTGCAAGAGCTATAATGCCTAGAATAACATATTCCATAATTTATTTCCTCTCGTTTATAATTATTTATCCAACAAAGGATTTTTATCCTTTGCCTTACCAATTGCTAGTGCAAGAACTTCTAAGTATTTGTATACTTTAGCCCAAAGTTTATCGTCTGCTGGTGTTGGTGTTAAAGCAACTATAACACTACAGATTGATATAACAACTGGTATTACCATTAAAATGTTCCAAATTCCCATAATAAATTCTGCGATTGCTGTTAGCATATACGCCTCCTTTATTTGAATTAATATCGGACTTATTTAGGTTTTATTGCTACCAATTGAGTATTTAGTTGTCAATTTCCACTCACTTTTTTCTTTAAATGGTATAATTTTGACTTGGGAAAGGGGTGCAATAGGGTTCTTTATCTTATCCACATCAAGGACTTTGACAAGATTCCATTGTTGAAGTAGGTTACAAATGGTGTTTCTTCGACCAATATCGTTCTCATCTATGTTGGTTGGTTTACCATCAAGTGCAAATAGTTCTTTGAAATGCACGATGTAATACTTACCTCTCTTATGTAAGATATGACATGATTGGAAAAGTTCTTGTTCTTTACGAGAGGCAACACCAATTCTGGAAAGTGTTTCTCTGATTTTAAGAAAATCGTCCTCTTGTTCAAAGGAGATTTCGACTAGTTGTTCTACTAAAGGGTCTATTTCATTCATTATTTCTACCACCAAGTTGCATTCTATTTTTCAACTCACGATACTGTTTATCAGATAGAAGTGATGCATATTCTTTTGCCTCTCTTGTTGATACCTGATAATACTGCTTGATTACATCGAGTTTCTTTGAGATATAAGGCTTACTCCATTTGGAAAACCTTTGTCTTCTTCTAAGGGTATTTAGAAAAAATACATATTGAAGACGACTCTCAGTAGAGTGTCGAGTATTCATTTCGTTGGTCAAAAAGATACAATCTTCGTGATAGGATAACGATTTGTTTACTAGGAATGGTTGATATGCTTTCTCTTCGATATCATCAACCATGATATCTTTTTTGTCGTAAGAGACCGACTTTACAAAATCAAAAGGATTTCTTTTAGACATTAAGTATTCTTATTGTAAGCATCGACTAATGCTTGACCAGTCAATGGTTTACCAAATATATAAGTCTGTTCACCATCTTCTTTAGATAATGTTCTTCGAACTGTTCCATTATTGAATTCTACATCTAAGACGACCTTGCCGTTTTCTGTATCTTGTGGTCTATCATCATACCACATTGAACTCAATGAATGTCCATGTATGCATTTAACATTGTTTGCCCATTCTTCAGCTGCTAGTAAGTCTCTCTGATACTGGACTCTATCATCATATTGTGTCATGTATTATCTCCGTCTGTAGTTTTAACTTTGTGTTTCATAAACAGTCTATCTGCCTGTCTTTGAAAAGACTTCTCGACCATTCTATCAAACCACCTAAAAAATAATTGTCTTAACTTACCCATTTTTGAATTTACACTCCGACATAATTTCAGTTAAACATGCTGTGAAATTGATTTCACTATCCATTGAGAATGCAGATTTGTATTGATAGTCTGCAATGATAAGAACACAAGCAGGTATAGAAGATGGTTCTAATTTAGATTCAAGTGCATTGAATACCTTTCTATAAAGAGTATTGAAGTCATTGTCTGAATTTGCACCGACCCACTTTCTCATATCTGACCATTTTTTATCTCTAATCATATTTATCAATGGTGTTAGTTTTTCTTCTGATAGTGTAGATAATAATCCACTATCGATAACACCACTTGCACCATATCTTTGAATCTCATTTAGACATCTTCGAAAATCTGGAAAGAATTTCATAATAAGTTCTGCAAGAACTTTGTTATCTGTTTTGATTCCTTCTGCATCACAAATCTCATTACATCTTTTCATCATTTGTTGTGCAAGGACTGGTTTGTCTGACGGTTTGATTAGAAAATCAATTACTGTTGTTCTTGAATGTAAAGGTGGAATAATTCTATTCTTGTAATTACAAGTGAATATAAATCTGCAGTTGGCAGAAAACTCTTCAATAAAGTTTCTCAATGCAGGTTGCACCGAATCAGCAGAGATATAATCTGCCTCATCTAGTATCACAACTTTAGGTCCACCTGAAAGTGATACTGTAGATGCAAAGTTTTTGATTTTAGTTCTCAGAGTATCAATCAATCTTCCTTCATCAGAACCATTGATTACAATGAAGTCTGCACCAAGTTCGTTACATAGTGCCTTTGCAATAGTTGTTTTACCACAACCTGCAGAACCACATAACATGAGATTTGGTATCTCACCTTGTTCAACGAACTGTTTGAAAGTAGATTTGATTGAGTCTGGAAGAATCGTGTCCTCAATATTTTGAGGACGATATTTTTCTACAAATAAAAATTCTTGATTCATAGGTGTTAAAACCCCTCCGAATTAACTGTTGTAAGAACCCTAGATTGATGAGATTTCTTACATCCCGAGTATAGAGCTGAGACTAATTTAACCCTATTCACACTATTATATATATGTCTACTGACCATATTTTGAATCAGGTTCAAGTGCAATAAAGTATTCTAACTCTATATCTTTGTTGTTGAAGTGTGAGATACCTTTTGAAGATACTGAAACTGTATAGTTTCCTTCTAACACTTTCAAGTTATCAATCTTGAAGTTGAAAGTAAATGGTGTCCCATTTCCTGTGCCTACAGTTCTACTGAATGAATTAGATGTTGCATTCTTTTTATCAGTAACTTCCAATGTCATTGTAGTTCCGTCTGATTTAAGAATCAAATCATTCACTCCTAGAACACTAGCAGCTTTGTTTAAATCACCAAGTAGAGTTGATGAAACATCAAATGTTACCTCTGCATCTGGCATTGTAATCATTTTTTCTGGTGATGTAACCATTCCCTCACTTGCATAAAAGTATGCCAATGCAGAATTACTATCTGATATGGTCACACTTGCGTCTCCGAATTGAAAGTCTGCATCTTCTAAAAGAGAAGTTGCACCTAAGAATTCAGGTAAATTATAGATTGAAAAGTCTTGTGGAAACTCCTCATCTACAGTTGCAACTGCAAGAATGTTTTTCATATTTGAAATTGTCTGCAGTTTTTTACCACTCTGGACTTTGATTCCAGAATTTATTGTTGAAAAGTTCTTTAGAACATTCCTCGTATCATTACTAATTTTCATCACTTGTTAGCCTCCTTTATTTGCTTATCGTGAACATGTAACATGAACAAAGCATAGTGTATCACTTTAAGTAAATCTGCTCTGTTTCTCCCACCTTTTTTGCCGTATCTTTGGGCATATTTCATAATATTCCCAATACAGAAACCCTCACCATGTCCTGAATCTATAATGAATTCAGTTGATTGGTATTTGTTTAGAGAGTAGTGTTGGTCATAAGTAGAATCGATATAAGAGGACAACTCTTTAATCAAGTTGTCCTCGTTATATTTGTAATCGATTTTGGACTTTTTACCAAACATATTAATCATTATACTCTGAAGAGTCTGATTCGTCAATGGGGTTTTCTTCCTCATTCAAGGCAACACCCTCATCGACTTTGGTATAGAGGTCTAAGATAGAGAGTCTAGTCTCTTCATCAAACCTTGAAATACACATTTCAATAGACTTCATTCTATCACCAAACATTCTGAATGCATTGACAATGTGAACAAGTCTTCTTGTTGTGATAACATCATCGATAGCACCCTCGTAGA